>Ga0209062_1000231_pt1 | contig 208668 bp, 185 predicted proteins | sample Coa_R2_2_FD_187158 | JGI IMG/M metagenome (GOLD analysis project Ga0209062, IMG submission 187158) | Surface soil microbial communities from Centralia Pennsylvania, which are recovering from an underground coalmine fire - Coalmine... | ecosystem: Environmental > Terrestrial > Soil >... | reverse complement strand
AAGCGCATTCGTTCGTCCATAACAGAACTTTCCTTCCATGGCATCCACCTCATCCGCCCCCTTGGCAGGCGAAAAAGTGTAACCTATGTCTCCGGAACGTTCTGTTACCTATGTCTCGGAACGGTCACCGGTGGTGTGCTCCCCGCCGGAGCACTCGTGCTTGCGTCCCGGCAGCATTCGCCGGAAGATTGTATGCCGATCGCGGGGTGTGGTTAAATGGATGTTCACCCCCTGCCAGGTTCATTTCCAGGCTAACGAGTGAGAGTCTTTTTATGGCTTATGTGATTGCGGAACCCTGCGTTGGAGTAAAGGACACAGCGTGTGTAGACGCGTGTCCGGTGGATTGCATCCACCCGAAAAAGGATGCAGAAAAATTCTCCAACGAACAGATGTTGTACATCGATCCGGTGGAATGCATCGATTGCGGCGCATGCGTCCCGGTGTGTCCGGTTTCAGCGATTTTCGCGCTCGACGATCTGCCGGAGAAGTGGGCGGATTACGCGCAGAAGAACGCGGCCTTTTTTGGACGCTAGCGCAGAGAGTTCAACGCCTCGACCCGATCGATTTTATAAAGCCTGCGCAAGCGCAATATCTCCGCCTCGGCGCGCATGTTCCATCCAGCGGCGGAATCGTCTTGCGTAAGTAGCTGGAGATGATGAATCCAGATCCCGTCCTCGTACGTTACGCGATTCTCACCGCTTGCTGACCTGACCAGTACGTGAACGATGGTTCCGTCCTGAAGAAGCGATTCGGCATACTGCCGCATCTCCGGAGTTATCTGAACATCGTGATGCGAGAGAGTCAGGCAGAGTGTGGGCCGGCTCGCGTTCCCGATATGAGGATGAGGCAAGAACGGCTTGCCCACGGCCTTTGCGGGAGCCATTAAGTGCCGCGGTTCGGCGGCGTGCTCTGCGCCCAGCTCGATCGCCACAGGCGAGTCCCGGCGAAAACGATCGATTTCCGCGGGTGAGATCTCTCCTGTTTCGACGCGAGCGCGAAGCGAATCTTCAATCTCCAGGAGCCGCAACCGGGTGGCGGCGACGATTTCTTCGGGGCCAAGACCGTCGATCGCGTTTTTGATTCCGTAATAGACCTGATTTTTGATGATCGAAAACCAGTTCACGAATACGCGATGCTCATTGCGGCGATCGCTTGCCAGGCGCATGTGATAGACAAAACCGCCGCTGCGCTGCTTCAGCAGATATCCAGCGTCAAGCAGGCGGGTACAAAGATCAGTCTCTTCCAGGTAATATTCGTACTCTTCGTCAAAACCGCCGAATTCGAGCGCGAGATCGCGGCGGAACAAGGCATTGGTGCCCAGCATGTACGGCGTCAACGGAGAGCCGGGGTAACAATACTCATCAGGCTCGCGGTCGATATCGACACCGCCGCTTCCGGCACGGTTCATCATCCGATAGCAGTGCTGGAAGTCGAAACCGTTGTGATCGAAGACGAATCCGCCGACGCCGGCCACTTCGCTTGTATCGAAATGTGGAACCAGATCGTTGAGCCAGTATTCATAAGGAATGGCATCGTCGTCGATGAAGGCGACAAACTCGCCGGCCGCCATTTCGAGTCCGATATTACGCGAAACAGAAAGATTGACCTGGTCGCAGCGGCCAACGGAAATCGTCCCAGCGAATTCGGAAAGGACCCGATCGGTATCATCGGACGATGGTCCGTTCACAACGATCACTTCGAAGGTAGAGTAGGAAAGCCGCTTCAGGCTTTGGAGCGTACTTCGCAGGCTGGTTGCCCGATTGTAGGTGTTGATAACGACCGAAACCGACCTGTCCATCTGAGACGACTATGGATTGGCCGGTTGCGTGTGGAACTTGGCGTGGGACGAAGAACCGTTCACGTGGACCGCGCCCTCGCTCACGTGGACGACGGCCTCCGAACGCGTTGAAAATCCGTTTAAGCCCCTCAGAGAATCGGCGACCGTGGCCAACCTGTCCTCGATCGAATTCACTCGCGCGCTCACATCTTCCAGATCGAATTTGAGCGCGGATTGATCGCGCATCGCCTTTCGCGCCGAGCGAGCGAGCGCATCATTGTTATCGACACGCAGACGAAGATCATCGATGACGTGACGAATATCCGCAATTGCACGGTTGGAGTCCGCGATCGCGCGATTCACTTCCGAAACTTCCCGATGGGAATCGGCGAGCGCGTGGTTTGCGCCGGAGATCGCCTCATTCGCAGCGGCAAGAGCCCGGTTCGCGGACGCGATGGCAGTCTTTCCCTCGGCGAGTTCGTTCTTCAGCGACTGAATCCGCTGTTCAATTCCGGCAATCGCCTGGATCAGCCCGCCCATGCCTAGTTCGATACTGCCTAAGTCGGCGGGCGGGGGGGTTGCGCCGGGCAGCTCGGCGACGCGGCGTTCCAGCGCGCGCAGTTCAGCGATAATATCGCGGCGGATACGGGGGATGTTAACGATATCATGCAGCATTTTCAGGACATATCCGAGAACGGGTATGTTCCCGATGCGCGACTGAAGGCTCATACTCGAAAAACTACAGGAACATCCATTATAACGCGCGCACTACATTCGGAAATATGTCATTCGGCGCTCCTCCGATCATGCGCGAAAAGTAGCACTTTGAATGTCCGTTTCCCAAACTTTTACCTCCCGAATGCGGACCGGAACGGCAGCGGTAGTGGCCTTCGTCATTTCCCGGTAGAAATATTCGGCGATATTCTCGGCGGATGGATTTTTGACATCGAACGGGGGAATGTCGTTCAGGAAGACGTGGTCAAGGCGATCAATGATTGCACGCATGGCGGCCTTTACGTCGATGAAGTCGATCAGAAGCCCCGTTTCATCGAGCTTTTCGCCCTCAATGACCACCTGAACCCGGAAATTGTGGCCGTGAACGTTCTCGCACCTGCCCTTGTAGTTGCGCAATGCGTGTCCAGCGGCGAAGGTTTGCTCTACGGTGACTTCAAACATGGTCGAAGAATTTGTCTACATCCTCTCGTTTGGTGGTGAACGCGTAGTCGGGAAGACTGTCGAAGAAAATCTGCCCGTAGCGCGTTTTCGTGATTCTGTTGTCAAGCAGCGCGAGCACGCCCCGGTCGGTCCGGCTGCGGATGAGCCGGCCGAATCCCTGTTTCAGCGCGATCGCCGCCTGGGGGACCTGATAGGCGTGAAAGGGATCGCCGCCCTCGTCGCGAATGGCTGAGACGCGCGCTTCGACGATGGGATCGCTCGGGACGGCAAAAGGGAGTTTGTCGATGATGACCATGCTGAGCTGTTCGCCGGGCACGTCGACGCCTTGCCAGAATGATGAGGTCGCGAAAAGAACCGCGTTGGGAGTCGAACGAAACTCTTCGAGCAATGCCGTTCGCGGCCCGGTACCTTGCAGCAGGGTTTGATACGGTACTTCAAGCGAAACACGATCGTAGATCAGACGCATCTGCTGATTGCTGGTAAAGAGGACGAAAGCCCGGCCCCGGCTCAGAAATAGCAGTTCGACGATTTCCCGGGCCGCGGCGGAAGTGAAGGCGGCGTTGCGAGGGTCGGGCAGAGTCTGCGGAACGTACAGGAGCGCTTGCGCGGCGTAATCGAAGTGACTGGGTACCAGAAGCGTGCGCGCGCTACGCAGGCCCAGGCGGACCTTCGTAAACTCGAACCCGCCGGCGACGGCCAGTGTCGCGGAGGTAAGGATCACGCTGTCGATGGCGTCGAAGAGTTTCTCGTCGAGAATGCTCGAAACGTCGATCGGCGTGGCTTGCAGGAACGTACCGCGTCCGCGGCGCTCGATCCAGTAGACGAAGCGACGGTCGCTGCCCTCCATGAAAAACTGTAGCCGCCGCGCGATCTCGCGGGCGCGGTGCGTCAAGGGAATCGCTTCGTCGGGGGAGGCCTTTAGCAGTTCCAACTGCAACGCGATCAGTTCGAGCCCGGCAAGAACGTCCCGGTACACTTCTTCGTTCTTCATTAGAAAAGCTTCGTGGGACCGAAACGCGGTGCGGCCGTCAGGGGCGTTAAAAAGAGACAAAAAGTGCGTCGCGCGTTCGCCGACCGTGAGCAGGATTCGCTCCAGTTCCTGAGAGCCGAACTCTTTGCGAGCGGCCAGCGCGCTGACATCGCGGGTCAATTCTTCGAACTGATAGTTCGAAACGGAGACGCCAAAATACTGGCCCGCGACTTCTTCAATCTCGTGCGCTTCGTCGAAAATGACCGCGCCGTAATCGGGAATGATGCCCGCGGCATCGGAATCGCCTTTCACGGCCAGATCGGCGAAAAAAAGGTGATGGTTGACGATGATAATGTCGCTTTCGAGCGCCTTCTGATGCATGCGCGTAATGAAGCATCGCTCGAACTGCGGACATTTCTGGCCGGTGCAGCGCTCGCCCCGGGCGTCGATCTTGGCCCACGCGCCGCTCGATTCGGGAAGAGTCCTGATCTCGGCGCGATCGCCGGTTTCGGTGCGCTTTTCCCATTCACGAATGATCTGAAAATCGGCGACTTCTTCCAGTCCTTCGAGCACCGGCTCCTTCTCGGCATCGTAGATTTTTTGACGGCAGGCATAATTTCCGCGGCCTTTCATATAGCAGGCTCGGAGCGGGCCGAGATGTTTTTCGAGAAAGGGAATGTCCTTGAAGAAGAGCTGTTCCTGAAGATTTTTTGTCCCCGTGGAAATGACTACGCGCCGGCCCGAAAGAATCGCAGGGACAAGGTACGCAAGCGTTTTTCCTGTGCCGGTGCCTGCCTCAACAATCAGATGTTTCCGGTCGGCGAGCGCGGATTGAATCGCCTCCGACATTTCAAGCTGGCCCGGTCGGAATTCGTAGTTTGGATGCCACTCCGACAGCAATCCTTTACGGCCGAAGAACTGGCGAACCGTCAGGGATTTTGCGGAGGCGGCCACTGTAACCTCAATTTTAGCTTCTGGGAAAAAATCCGCGTACGCGCGAGAATCTGCGGCCGCGCTGTCGCAAAAAACGCGCTCAGAATAGGAACATGAGGATCCTCGCGCTGAATGGCGGATCGAGCAGCTTCAAGTGCAGGCTCGATGATGTGGATAGCAGCTCCTGTTCAACGCCGCCCAAGCCTCTCTGGCATCAGAACGCCGAGCGCGGAACAAGCCTCGAACAGATCTTAGAATCGGTTCCACGGCCGGTGGATGTTGTCGGCCATCGCATCGTGCATGGTGGAGGATTTCGAAACAGCACGTTCATTACGCCTGAAGTTCGCGATGCAATCGCGCGGGAGGCCGAGATCGCGCCCGCCCACAATCGATACGAGCTTCACGCGATCGATTCGGTGACGAAGATTCTCGATGCGCCGCAGATCGCAGTCTTCGATACGGCGTTCCACGCGACGCTCGATCGGGCCGCGTATGTCTATCCGGGACCGTATGAGTGGTTCGAGCACGGCATCCGGCGCTACGGATTTCACGGCATCAGCCACCAGTACGCATCCCGGCGCGCGGCGGAGATCCTTGGCCGGACTCAATTGCGGCTGGTGACTTGTCATCTTGGAAACGGCGCCTCGCTGGCAGCGGTTCGCGACGGGAAAAGCATCGACACCACCATGGGATTCACGCCGCTGGAGGGGCTAATGATGGGGACGCGCTCCGGTTCCGTCGATCCAGCCATTCTGATTTACTTGATACGGCACCAGGGATACAGCGCGGAACAGCTCGATTCGATGCTCAATCAGAAATCCGGACTTGCGGGCATTTCGGGCGTCTCGGGCGACATGCGTGAGATTCTGGCCGCGATCGAGTCGGGGAACGATCGGGCGCGCTTGGCGTTTGAAATGTATGGCCATCGGTTGTGCCGGGGCATCGGGGAAATGATAGGGTCGTTGGGCGGAGTTGACGCGATCGTGTTCACCGGCGGCGTCGGGGAGAATTGTGCTCCGCTGCGGGAGCTTGTGGCGAAACGTTTCGCCTTTCTTGGGACGATGCCGATTCTGGTGATCCATGCCGAAGAAGAGTGGGAAATCGTGCGGGAGTGCCGTAGAATCGCGGATAATAAATAAACGTTACGCAACCGCGTTGCGTGACATCTCCCACACGTATGCATATTCGAACCCCGCTGCTCCTGGCCGCTGTGGCGATGCTGTTAAATGCTCAGCCTAAATCCGATTCCGATACGATCGTGTTCACAAACGGCGACAAGTTGGCCGGTCATTTCGTGCGCGCAGATTCATCCTCGCTGGTTTTCAAAAGCGACGTGCTCGGCGATCTTACAATCGAGTGGAGCAAGGTAAAGGAGCTTCATACCTCGGCCACCGTCGCCGTTATCCCGAAGGATGTGAGAATTCGCAGCCAGAATGACACGGGATCGGTCGCGCAGGGCACTCTTTCGGTGGAGAATCAGACGGTTCAGTTAACGCCTCCCAAGACCATAGCCGTCTCGGACATTGGGACGATCATCGATCAGCCGTCGTTCCAGAAGGCCATAACGCGCCACCCGAATTTTTTCCAGGACTGGAAAGGTGCTCTCACCGGCGGAGCTACTTTGGTCGAGGCGACGCAGAACAGCCGCACTTTCACCGGAGCGGTGGCGCTCGTCCGTACAGAGCCGACCGAGGTCTGGATCGATCCGCGAAATCGTACCGCGTTCAATCTGACCGAGTCCTACGGCAAGATCACGCAGCCCAACACGCCCACGGTGAAGACATCCATTTTCCATGTCGATTTTCAGCGTGATGAATACTTCACGAAGTCTGTGTTCGTTTTTGGCGAAATCGCCTACGATCACAACTTCTCACAGGGCCTGGATCTTCAGCAGACATACAACGCCGGCATCGGCTGGAGTGCGATCAATAATCCGAACGAGGCTCTCAACCTGAAGGCGAGCGTCAGCTACGTCCGCCAGCAGTTCACCATCGGCCCGGCCTTGAATCTGGTCGGCTCGGTCTTTGGGGAAGACTACATGCGGAAGCTGCCGCACGGAATGGTGTTCACCCAAAAAGCGTCGATTGCGCCGGCCTGGAACAACCTGGATGCGTACTCGGCGGCGGGCTCGGCGCTCCTCACAATGCCGATGTACAAGCGTCTCAACGCGTCGCTTGGAATCATCGATACGTTTGTGAACAATCCACCGCCGGGATTCAACAAGAACTCATTCCAGTTCACCGCCGGTGTGACTTACACGTTGCAGCAGTGATCATTCAACGGTGATCGGACGATCGAATACCACATCGAGCGTCGTTCCCTGACGCAGCTCGACCTGTTTTCCCCGCGTCAGCAGCGTGGTTGCGACGCCCACCGCGCTGCCAATTCCGGCGCCGATCCCCGCCGAGGACCAGCTATTATCCGCAATTCCGCCGATGCTCGCGCCCGATCCGGCGAGAATCGCGATGCGCCTGGCATCCGTACCGTAGTCATTGCCCTGCTTGACAATATTTTCGTTCTGCTCGACGTGCTGGCTCGTGTCGTGTGAATCGACCGAGCCGAGACGCGGCGAGATTTTGAGCGACTTTCCTTCCAGGGTCAATGTCTCAAGCCGGATTCCGAGCTCTGCGCGGCCGGAAACCATTCCGCTTTGCTTGGCATGGGAAACGGTCCCTTCGACATACGTGCCAGGAGGAACGAGAATCTTTCCATTGACGGCGATGGGCGAAGCGGTCTGAAGGTATACCCGGTCGCCTTCACGAGCGGTGCGCGTGTTGATGGAATTCACCATCCGCAGCAGGACGTGGGTTCCGCTGGGGATCTCCGCCGCGGAGGCGAAAAGAGAGATAAGGGATAGAAAAACAACCCGTCTCATATTCATATCTTCTCAAACCCGGAATCGGCCCTGACGTCGCTGCTACCCCGCTGCACCGCTCGCGGAGCGCCGGAATGGATCTTTATAATTGAGTTGACAATGCGGAAACGGTACATCTACGTCTCCGGACTCGTCCTGCTGGCGATTCTGCTTACGCTCATGGTTTGGCAGGTCTCCTTCAGCTTCGGCGATTACGCGCCTGCGAATACCTCACAAACATTCGTTTTCTGGGCTGTTTCGACACTGATCTTCCTGTTGGCCGTCACGCTCACCTTCATGCTGTTCCGCGAGGGCGTAAAGCTGTATATCGCGCATCACAGCAACCGCGAGGGATCGCGAATCAAGACGAAGCTGGTTCTAGGCGCGCTGGCGCTCAGCCTCCTTCCCGTCGTGTTCCTGGTGGCGTTCAGTTGGGTGATCCTGAACCGGACGATCGCGAAGTGGTTCATGCGGCCGGCCGAGGGAATCCGCACAAGCCTGATCGATACGGCTCAAGCCCTCGACGACGAAGTGCAGGGACGCGCCCAGGCTTTGGCGAATTGGGCCGCGACCCTGCCCGATGTCCGCAGCGGAAGCGCGGACCTGGAGAAATTGTGCGCCGACAACCGGATCGCCGAACTCCGCGTGGGCCCGCGGCAACTCTGCACCGCGGCAAACGGGGAAGGCAAAATGTTCGAGGCGCAGGCCACCCTCGACGACGGCCGGATTCTACGGATCGGCGTTCATCGCGGCATCGACCTCGATGCTCAGGAGAGGCAGATCGAGCGGTACATGAATGAGTACAACCAGCTCGCCGCCGGCCAGAAGCAGATTCGTAACATCTATCTGCTGTTTCTTGTTTTAATCGCGCTGTTTATTCTTTTCGTCGCGACCTGGATAGCGCTGCTGCTCGCCCGCCAGATCAGTGTACCGATTTCGGCATTGCTCGTCGCCGCGGGAGAAGTGCGGAAAGGCAACCTCGCCTACCGGGTTCAAATCAAGGCCGGTGACGAGCTTGCAACGCTGGTCCGGGCCTTCAATGAAATGATGCACGAGCTGGAGGCGAACAGCCGCGAGCTCGAAAGCCGCCGCCGATTTACGGAAGCGATCCTTGAAAGCATCCCGACCGGGGTAATTTCGCTCTCCGCAGACGGCCGGATTCAAAGAGTCAACCGCGCGCTCCACGGTCTCTTTCCCGAAGATCAAATCGCCCGCGCCACTCACCTGCATGATCTGTTCCCGCCCGATGATGTCGCCGAAATTCAGTATCTGATGAAGCGCGCGCGCCGCACGGGAGTCGCGGCAAGCCAGGTAGACCTCGAATCAGCGCGCCAGGTCCTGCATCTCGCCGTCACGGTTTCTGCGCTGCCGGCGCGACACTCGGCCGCGCCAGGGTTCGTCGTTGTTCTCGAAGATACCAGCGAACTGCTTCGCGCCCAGAAAGCCGCAGCCTGGCATGAAGTGGCCAGGCGCATCGCGCACGAATTGAAGAATCCTCTGACGCCGATCGCGCTGTGCGCGGATCGGATCGCGCGCCAGCTCGATCGCGGTCCGGTCGGCCCGGATGCTCAACGGATTCTCCGCGAATGCTCGGCCACCATCGCTCGCGAGGTTGAATCGGTAAAAACGCTCGCTGACGAGTTCTCACAGTTCTCGCGATTCCCCGCGGCGCAGCCTGTTCCCACCGATTTGAATGAAGTGGTGAAGAACGCGATCAAGATTTTCGACGGCAGGCTGGACAATATCGATCTCCGCATCGAGCTTGCGCCGAATCTCCCCCCGGTCAACGTCGATCCCGAACAATTCAAGCGCGTCGTCGTCAACCTGGTCGACAACGCCGCGGAAGCCATGCGTGAATCGCCGTTAAAGCGCCTGCTCATCGTCACTCACGCCGTGCCCGGCGAAATCGTCGAGCTCCTGATCGCGGATACGGGCTGCGGAATCTCTCCGGGCGACAAAGAAAAGTTGTTTTTGCCGTACTTCTCAACCAAAGGCCGAGGCACGGGACTCGGCCTCGCCATCGTGAACCACATCCTGTCCGAACACGGCGCGCGAATACGCGTGGAAGACAATCGGCCCGCGGGAGCGCGGTTTTATGTCGAAGTTCCCGCGGCTGTCACGGTTGAAGCGGAGGCGCGCGCGTGAAGAATGCGCGCGTCCTGGTCGTCGATGACGAACCGGGCATCCGCGAATCTCTTCGCGGCGTGCTCGAAGACGAAGGCTATACCTGCCACACCGTCGAAAGCGGCGAGCAGTGTCTGGAGGAACTCGCCCGGCACAGCTATGAGGTGATCCTGCTCGACGTCTGGCTACCCGGGATGGACGGTATGGAAACACTGGCCCGCATTCAGGAAATTCCCTTTGACCACCGCCCTCAAGTCGTCATCATTTCCGGCCATGGGACCATCGAGACCGCCGTCAAAGCCACCAAGCTCGGCGCATTTGATTTTCTCGAAAAGCCGCTGACGATTGAAAAGGTCGCGGTGATTCTCAACAACGCCGTCATGCAGCGGACGCTCGAGCTCGAAGTCAGCCGCCTCCGCAGCTCCGGTAACGCCAGGCCGCAGATTATCGGCGAAAGCGTCCCCATGAAGGCTCTGCGCCAGCAGCTCTCCCTGATGGCCGCGACCAACGGACGCGTCCTGATTTTCGGAGAGAGCGGAACCGGTAAGGAGCTGATCGCACATGCCATCCATGCCGCGAGCCCTCGCTCGGCCGAGACCTTCGTCGAAGTGAACTGCGCCGCGATTCCCGAAGAACTCATCGAAAGCGAATTGTTCGGCCACCGCAGGGCAAGCTTTGCCGGCGCCCTGGAAGATAAAATCGGCAAACTGCAAAAGGCTCACGGTGGAACCCTGTTCCTCGACGAGGTCGGCGATATGTCGCTCAAGACGCAGGCGAAGGTTCTTCGTGCGCTCGACGAACAACGATTTGAGCCCGTCGGCGCGGCTGAATCCATCCAGGTCGATGTTCGCGTGGTCGCTTCCACCAACAAGAACCTCGAAGACGAAATCGAACGGGGAAATTTTCGTGAGGATCTTTTCTATCGTCTGAACGTGATCCCGTTCCACGTCCCTCCGCTGCGCGAACGAGTAGAAGATATTCGCCTGCTCGCTCATCACTTTCTCAGGGAATTCACTACCTCGTACGGGAGAAAACCGAAGGAACTGACCGAGGAGGCGCTTCACATCATCGAAGAATACCCGTGGCCGGGAAACGTCCGCGAGTTGCGCAATCTGATGGAGCGAATTGTGATCATGAATCCCCAGACCCGCATCGACGCACGCCACATCCCGCTCGATCGAGGCCGGCGCGCGGTCTTTGATCGCCCCATGGATCGCTTTGGCAGTCTTCAGGAGGTCCGCGAGGCCGCCGAGCGCGACTATATTCTCAAGAAGCTGGACGAGGCGAAAGGTAACGTGACACGCGCCGCCGAACTGCTGGGCTTGGAGAGAAGTCATTTGTATAGAAAAATGAAAGCGCTCGGGATTGCGCCTAAGGAATAATCCCGGCTCGCTTCCAATCGACAAAGATTTACAGAGAAACATCTGCTTCAATTCCTAAAAAATGAAGACTTTTTTGTCGTCTCGTGTTAACGTTTTCTTGTATTACCCTTAAGACCAGTTCCATAACGCTGTGGCTACCATTAAAGAGGTTGCCAAAAGAGCTCGCGTCTCCGTCGGAACCGTCTCGAATGTTCTGAGCGGCGGAGTTCCTGTGAGCAAACGGCTCAGGGAACGCGTCCTGGAAGTCATCCAACAACTGGATTATCACCCCAATCAAATCGCCCGAAGTCTGAAAATTCGCCAGACAAACCTCATCGGGTTGATCGTGAATGACACACGAAATCCCGTGATTTTCGATCTTCTTCGCGGCGCCGAAGAAGCCGCATGGCGCGCGAATTACATGCTAATCGTCTTCGATACCGGCGATAAAACGGAACGTGAGCGTCACTTTGTCAGCGCCCTTCGGAGCCGCCGCGTCGATGGCATGCTGCTGATCGCGGCCGGTTCTTCCAATCACGACCATATCGCTGCCGCCGAGGAATCAGGGATCCCCGTAGTCTGTCTCGAGCGTGAGCTTTCCGGCCTCAATCTCGATTGCGTTGTGGCCGACGCATCTTCGGCCGCCCGTCAGTGTGTCAATCACCTCGTCTCGCTCGGCCACCGCAGAATCGGCCTGCTCGATGGAGACCCGAACCTCGAGACGGGCGGCCGTCACATGAGCTTCAGGCAGACGCTTGAAGAACACAACATTCCGTACGACCGAGCGTTGGTCATTCATCGCGGCCTCCGTCTTGAGGACGGATTCGAGGCCGGCCTGGAACTGCTGTCGCGCGAGCAGCGGCCAACGGCGGTCCTCGCGGCGAACTCACTTCTCGCCCTGGGATTTCTCAACGCGATGAAGAAATCAGGACTAACTTGTCCCGAGGATATCGCGCTCATTGCGTTTGATGACCCGATTTTTGCCGAAATGCTCCATCCGTCGCTCACGGCGATTGCACATCCCGCATTCGAAATCGGAAATCAGGGAATGGAGCTGCTTCTCAAGCGCATAGTCGATCCTGGCCAGCGCCGCAGTAAGATCGTGCTGGGGTCCAAACTCGTCATTCGTGAGTCCAGCGGTTCCTCCAGAACCCGGCACGCGTCCGAATCGCGGCCCTAACCTGGGCGGAAGTCCTCCTACCCGAATAAACGATCGAACATCGCTCGCGTCCGGGACCGGATCTGCTGGAGTTCGGAAAGCTCCACCGGCGTCCACCGCGCCAGCAGCGCGCTCAGGTTCTCTAATTGAAGTTCCGCCGTTGGCAGCTTTCCTTCGGCGTGCCCCGATAGCAAACGCAACCCGTGGTCCAGCGCCCGATAGAACGTCGCTGTCTCGTTCAAGAACTGCGCCTCGTTGCGATCAAGGTGTCCCATGCTTTCGAGCACCTCAATGCGCGCCGGCGTATTCAGAACTTTGAAGAAAATCCCTGCGCTCTTTAGCCGCAGGTACATCAATAGAAAATCGATATCGTAGTATCCGCCGCGGCCGGCCTTGAGGGGATTTCCCGAGCCCTGTTCGCGCTCCAGGCGCATTCGCATCTGACGGAGATCCAGGCGCGAGCGCCCGCTCTGCCCGTAGCGCCTCCAGTCGGCGTCCTGAAGTTGGTGCAGAAACGACTCCGCACGCTTCGCATCCCCCGCCACCACGCGGGATTTCATATACGTGATCCCTTCCCAAGCCTCCGCCGCCCGCCCGAAGTAATCGAGATACGCAGATTCCGTCTGCACTAGCGGACCCCCGCTTCCGTTTGGCCGGAGCCTTGTGTCCACCGCGAAGAGAAATCCTTCCCCAGTGTAGGCCGTCACCAGATCGATCAGACGCGCCGCGACCCGCGTCCAGAAACTCATCTCTGATGCATCCGAATCCGCCAGGACAAAGTTTAAGTCCGCATCCGAGGCCAAATCGAACTCCCGCATTCCCAGACGCCCCAACGCCACCACCCACATCTGATTCGCCGGTTCATAGGCTTCCCCCTGCGGACGATGCTGCGCGCACACTTCGCGAATCGCGATCTCGTATGCGCGCCGGATCACCGAATCTGCCAGCTCGGAAGTTTCAGCCAAAGTGTCGAAAATTGGACACGGCCGCGTGATGCTCTTGCTTTGGATTCGTAGCATCTGGCGCCGGTACCATCGCCGCAGTTCCGTCATCTCCGCCGGAGGACGTTCTTCCCCCGGCGGCTTTCCGATCTCATCCACTAACTCCGGAGTCCGAATCAACTCCTCGGCGAAATAGGGACTCAGCTCGAATAAATCCAGCGTGTGGGACGTCAGCGCCGGGTCCGAATCGAGCCTTTCCAGCAGCTCCACCGGCAATCGCTCTAAGAAATGCTCGAACGCGCGATAGCCCCGATGCAGCTCGCCCCGCGATAGAGCAGCCGAGACCGCTGGCGCCCGCTGGTCTAGCGATCGGACCAGGTTGCTCTGTCCCGCCTCAGCCGAACTGGTCCCGGCGTGGACCACACGCTCATAAACCCCGATCACTTGGGCAAAATGCCGCTGCGTCTCCGTCAACAACCATTCAGCGGATCCGCCTCCGCCCGGCATCCGCCGGGCCGTCATTTCCAGTTCTCGCCGGTCGGCCGGAAGCGTATGTGTCTGCCGGTCATCGGCGAACTGCAACCGATGCTCCAGATGCCGCAGGAACTGATAGGCGGAGGCGAGTTGCCCGTACTCCGATCCCGAAAGCAGCCCCTTGTCCTGCAATCGCGCCAAGGCAAGAAGGGTTCCTCCGTGCCGCACCCACAACTCTGCTCCGCCGTGCAGCCGCTGCAGGCACTGCACCACAAACTCGATATCGCGGATCCCGCCGCGCTCCAGCTTGATATCGATCTGGTTCCGCGGCCGCCGTTTCGCCGCCAGTTTTTCGTTGATTCGTTCCCGCGTCTCCGAAAGCGCCTCGATCGCGGAAAAATCGGTTGTCGTCGAATAAATCAGCGGCTCGACGAAATCAAGCAGGTCCCGCCCTATGGCCCGATCCCCTGCTGCCACGCGCGCCTTGATCAGCATCTGCAATTCCCAATCGCGCGCGCGCTTTTCGTAGTAATTCCTGGCTCCGTCCAGCGAAATGCAAACTTCGCCGAGACTGCCATCCGGCCGCAACCGCAGATCGACGCGATAGCACATCCCTTCCGCCGTATAAGCCGAAAGCAGAGCCGTCAACTGGTTCGCGGCCCGGATGAAAAATTCCTTGTTCGAGATCCTGACCGGCCCCTCGGTCTCACCGTTCGCGCCATAGAGAAACATCAGATCGATATCGGAGCTGTAATTCAGCTCCAGTCCGCCAAGCTTTCCCAACGCGATCACTGTGAACTGCGCCGACGGCGCGCCGAAACGTCCAACCAGGTCCTCCCGGATTCGTTCATAAGCGGTTTCTAGAATCACATCCGCCAGCGCGGAAAGCTCTGCCGTGATCTCCGGCAGCGAGCTGAATCCCAGCACATCGCGCGTGACAATCCGCAGCAACTGCCGTCTTCGGAACATGGCGAGGTCGATGGCCGACGGCATTCCCGGACCCAGCGCCGTCGCGAGCCTCGATCGCAGGTCGTCGAACTGAAGCACGCGATGCAGGTCGCGAAACTCCTCCGTCCAGTCGGGATGCTCAATCAAGTCTTCGGAAAGCACGTGGCTGTGTGTGAAAATCGCCGCGAGAAATGGCGCATTCCGGACCGTCACGAACTCGGCCGGGAACCGTACGAAGTAGTGCAGTCCCTGCTCGGGCGCGGGCGACGCCGACAGAAGCAGGTCCACCCGTTCTGCTACGTCGCGCGGGAGCCTCTCGAACAATTCCTTGGCTTCACGCTCCGCGCGAGCCCGCTCCGTCAACTGAAGCTGTAGAACCTTCACGCGAGTTCTTCAATCAACTCCACTGGGTCTCCCGGCCGAATCGTACCCGCCCGCAAGACCGCGGCGTAGAAGCCCCCGAGCGCCCATCTTGGTGACGCCGTATCGCCGCGTCTGGCCTCTGAATCATAAATCGCCTTTTGAATCCCCGGGCCGTAGACGCTGAGCTGATCGCAAGGCTGCCGCAGCTTCGTGAGCTCGATCACGATTTGTCCGACGCGATATCGTTGGCCGCTCCGCATCCACCGCCGGTCGATTCCGCGCGTCGTGATATTCTCGCCGAGCGCGCCGTGGAATAACGGAAATCCCTGCCCGATCAGCTCCTCGATTCCTTCCGACGTAATCACCAGCAGCGCCTGGAATGGACCACCGTGAATTTGCGGATGCGCGTGGCCGTCGCCCCGGATTCCCAACGCGTCCACATGTCCTTCGGCAATCGGCCGCTTTGGCACACCCCCGCGCGAAACGCTGATTTGAACAATGGATCCCGCCACTCGCTACTATTATCGTAGCGTTCAATTCACCATATACCGGGCCTTCAATCCGAACGGAGCGATTTCGATATCGAACTGCTCGCCGTTCGTGCGGATCATCTGGTATGTCCCGCGCATCATGCCCGTGGGGGTTTTTAGCGGACACCACGAAGAATACTTGAACGACTCGCCTGGCTCGAGCACCGGCTGCTCGCCGACCACGCCCGGCCCGCGGACTTCTTCCACATGATCGTGCCCGTCGGTGATCACCCAGTGCCTGCTCACAAGTTGCACTGTTTCGGCTCCCTCGTTCGTAATCCTGACGGTGTACTGAAACACCCACTCATCCTCGAAAGGTTTCGAATTCTCAGCCGAGTATCGCGAAAGCACTTCAACACGAATCTTACGCGTTACGGCAACCGACGTCGGTCCAGACGGAGTCATTATTTGAATTATCGGATATCAGATCGCAGCCACCAACTTGGCGAGAAGCGCAGTCCGGTCCGCGATCCGGTTAATCAAAATGCTCTCGTTGACCGCATGCGCACCCTCTCCCACCGCTCCCAGCCCATCGAGCGTCGGCACGCCCAGCGCCGCGGTGAAATTCCCGTCGGAACCGCCGCCTGTAGCCGATTCTTCGAGATCGACCCCCAGTTCCGCCGCGAGCCTCTTCGCCATTGAGAACAGGCGGCGCACACCGAGAGACCGCTCCATCGCCGGACGATTCAATCCGCCCTTGATCTCAATCGTGCATCTTTTGTTGAAAGGTTTTAGGGATCTGAATGCCCGCTCGAGATATAAGCGGTCGCGATCCCGTGGCGCCCGAATGTCGATTTCCGCCACGCATTCCGCCGCAACCACGTTGCTTCGAGTGCCGCCCCGCACCACTCCCGGACTTACCGTCACTCCCCGGTCGAGCTTCGTGAAACCCGCGATTTTCTCAAGCTGCCGCGCCATTTCAACAATCGCGTTGGCGCCGTTCGAAAAATCGACACCCGCATGAGATGCGACGCCCCGCACCGTCACCGTGTAGCCGCCCACGCCCTTGCGCGCCGTCTTCAACTTCCCGGTAATCCCCGTCCCGGGTTCGAGAACCAGAACAGCAACGCTCTGCTTGGCCGCCTCCTCGGTCCAGGAGCGCGAAGAATCGCTCCCCACTTCCTCGTCAGAATTCACTTGCAACACCACTTTTCGCGCAATTTGCACATCAAAATCGCGTAAAATGCGCATCGCGAAAATGAAGAACGCCATCCCCGCCTTCATGTCGAGAACACCCGGTCCCCACAATCGTCCTCGCGTTTCCCGAAAGGGCATCTTTGCGAGCGTCCCCATGGGCCAGACAGTGTCCGAGTGTCCAAGTGCCAGAATCTGCCCCTGTTTTTTTTCTCCCGGCAACGTGAACGTGAAGCGGGCATTCGGACCGTAAGTGGTTCCACGTGAAACGCTTACCTTCGCCATGTCCTGGGTTCGTTCGGTCATTAAAGAAATGAATTTCGCGACGGCTTGGGGATCGTCGCTGGGCGATTCGCACTCGACGAATTCGCGCGTCAACGCGATGATCTCTTTTTGTTTTTGCCGCGCATAGCGGAGGAAGCGATCCATATGGTTGTTATACTAGCGTTATCCCATGCCAGTGATGGACATTCAGAGGATCCAGGAGATCCTGCCTCACCGCTACCCGTTTCTTCTGGTTGACCGGATCGACGAGGTGGAAGCCGAACGCATCGTGGGCACGAAAAACGTCACGATCAATGAGCCCTTTTTCACCGGCCATTTTCCTGAATTTCCGGTGATGCCCGGCGTCCTGATCGTCGAAGCGATGGCGCAAGTCGCGGGCGTCCTGGTCTTGAGCCAGATGGAAGATCGGAAAAACAAGCTTGTGCTGTTGGCCGCAGTTGAAGAAGCGAAATTTCGCAAACCGGTGCGGCCCGGCGATCAATTGAAGATCGAAATGAAGGTCCTCAAACGTAAAGCGACCATCGCGAAAATGACGGGCAGCGCGATGGTCGATGGAAACGTCGTGGCGGAAGCCACGATGTTGTGCAAGCTCGCCGACCGCGCAGAATGATTCACCCGACCGCTATTGTAGATCCCGAAGCCCATGTGGCGGAATCGGCTGAGATTGGCCCTTACTGCATCATCGGCGCCGATGTTTCGATTGGTGAACGCACGCAGGTAAAGGCTCACGTGGTCATGGAAGGTCCGCTCGATATCGGCGACGATAATGTTTTCTATCCGTTCTCCACGGTCGGCGTGGCTCCGCAGGACTTGAAATACCACGGCGAGCGTTCGAGAACGCGAATCGGTTCACGCAACCGGATCCGCGAGTTCGTGACGATTCATCGCGGTACAGAGGGCGGCGGCATGATCACTTCGATTGGCGACGACAATCTGCTGATGGCTTACGTTCACGTCGCGCATGATGTGCATATCGGGAGTCACACGGTCCTGTCGAACGCGGTGACGTTCGGCGGACATGTGGTGGTCGGCGATTGGGCGGTGATCGGAGCGTCCAGCGGCGTACACCAATTCTGCCGCATCGGCCGGCATGCGATCGTCGGGGGCTACAGCGTGGTCACTCAGGACGTCCTGCCGTTTTCAAATACCGTCACGGCACGCGAAGCGAAGGTCTACGGGGCAAACGCCACGGGCCTCAAGCGCCGCGGATTCCCGGCGGAAACCTGCGATGCGCTGCACAAGGCGTTTCGACTGCTGACCAGTTCCGGGCTTAACACGACTCAGGCGATCGAAAGAATTTCCAACGAAGTGCCGTCATCACCGGAGGTTGACGAACTGATCGGGTTTATCCGGACCTCCGATCGTGGATTTATCAAGTAAATGCCGTACGGACTGATCGCCGGCAATGGGCGCTTTCCCGTGCTTGCTCTGAAGGCGGCGAGGCGGGCGGGCATCGACGTCGTCGCGATTGGAATCAAGGAAGAAGCCGCACCCGAAATCGAGACATTGGCGCGCTGTCACTGGATCTCGCTTGGCCAGCTTTCGAAGCTGATCGATTTGTGCAAACAGGAGCGCATCACCCAGGTCATGATGTGCGGCCAGGTGAAGCATGCGAAGATCTTTTCCTCGATTGTGCCGGACTGGCGATTGGTCAAGCTTCTAGCTTCGATCGACACGAAAAACACGGAAGGACTCATCGGCGCAGTCGCAAGGGTATTGCGCGATGAGGGGATCGAATTGCTGGATTCGACTCTCCTGCTTAAGGACTTGCTTGCGCCCGAGGGAGTGTTGACGCGCCGCGAGCCGACTGCGGAAGAACTGCGCGATATCGAATACGGGCGCGGGATCGCGAGCGCCCTGGCGACACTCGACATCGGGCAGAGCGTGGCGATCGCAGATCGGGCCTGCGTGGCCGTGGAGGCGATGGAGGGGACCGACGCGATGCTTCGCCGTGCGGCGTCGCTTGTGGAAGGAAAGCCCCTGCGGCTGGTGAAGGCTTCTCAGCGGCGCAAACATATGCTGTTTGATGTTCCGGTGATCGGCCCGCAGACGATTGAGGCAATGATCGAAACAAATACCACAGCGATTTCGATCGACGCCGGGCGGACGCTATTGATCGACCGCGCGGAGCTAACGGCGGCGGCGGATCAGGCCCGCATAGCGGTACTCGCATCCACACCCGTGACGGACTAAGCCAGTCTGCCGAGAAGGCGGGCAAACCGGCAGCTAAACTTGTCCCTTACGAGCAGCCCGAGCCGCCAAAGAGGAAACCGCAAGGCGTCTAATCTTCGTCCCCGCCTCCCACTTTAAGAACGGCAAGGAACGCTTCCTGAGGAATCTCCACCCGGCCCACGCGCTTCATGCGGCGTTTGCCTTCCTTCTGCTTTTCAAGGAGCTTTCTTTTGCGCGTGATGTCGCCGCCGTAGCACTTGGCGAGGACGTTCTTGCGCATCGCGGGAATGTTTTCACGCGCGACGATCTTATTCCCAATCGCCGCTTGCAATGCTACTTCGAACATCTGACGCGGGATCAGTTTCCGCAAGCGTTCAATCAGGACTTTGCCGCGCTCGTAAGCGAATTCGCGATGAACGATCATCGACAACGCATCAATTGGATCGCCGGCGACCAGTACGTCGAGCTTCACCATCGGCGAGACGCGGTGACCGGCAAAGTGGTAGTCGAGAGATGCATAGCCACTTGAGGCGCTCTTCAAGCGATCGTAGAAATCCAGGACGATTTCGTTGAGGGGAAGCTCGTAGGTGAGCAACACACGACCCGTGCCGATGTATTCGAACTTTTTCTGCGTTCCCCGCTTTTCTTCCAGCAACGCGAGAATGCCGCCGAGATATTCCTCGCGGGTAATCACGGTCGCCTCAATGATCGGCTCTTCAATCTGCCTGATGCTCGACGGATCGGGATATTTCGTCGGGTTTTCGAACTCGTAAACCGTACCGTCGTTCAGCGTGACGCGATAGCGGACTCCGGGAGCGGTGGTGATCAGGTCGATCTGGAATTCGCGTTCAAGGCGCTCCTGGACGATTTCCAAGTGAAGCAGGCCGAGGAACCCGCAGCGGAATCCGAAGCCCAAGGCCACTGAATTTTCCGGCTCGAAGCTGAAGGCGCTGTCGTTCAGGCGCAATTTCTCAAGAGCCTCTCGCAGCAGACCATGTTCGTGAGATTCCACCGGGTACAGACCGGCGAACACCATGGGCTTCATCGGCTCAAACCCGGGCAGGGGCTCGGAGGCGGGACTTGCGTGATCCGTGATGGTATCGCCGATCTGCGCGTCGCCGACGTTCTTGATATTCGCGAACAGGAAGCCGACCTCACCGGCAGACAGTTCATCGCAAGGGATCGGCTTGGGCGATTGATAGCCGAGTCCTTCCACTTCGTGGACAGTGCCAGTGGACCAGAGGCGAATCTTCTGGCCTTTGCGCAGGCGGCCGGAGAAAATGCGGGCCAGGATGATTACTCCGCGGTATGGATCAAACCAGGAATCGAAAATCAACGCCCGCAAGGGATCCTGGGGCGAGCCTTTTGGAGGCGGAACCAGATGCACGACCGATTCAAGGACGTCGTGGATTCCAAGACCGTTTTTTGCACTGGCGAGAATGGCTCCGCTGGCGTCCAGGCCGATGACGTGTTCGATCTGTTCGCGGATGCGGTCGGGCTCCGCCGAGGGCAGATCGATTTTGTTAATCACCGGGATGATTTCGAGGTTATGGTGCAGCGCGAGATACGTATTGGCGAGAGTCTGCGCCTCGACGCCCTGCGAAGCATCGACGACCAGCAGCGCGCCTTCGCAGGCCTGGAGGCTTCGCGAAACTTCGTAAGTAAAATCGACGTGGCCCGGAGTGTCGATCAGGTTGAGCTGATAAATCTCGCCATCATCGGCTTTGTAGTTGAGACGCACGGCGTGCGCCTTAATGGTGATTCCGCGCTCGCGCTCCAGGTCCATGGAATCCAGCACCTGCTCCATCATTTCCCGGGAGGAAAGGGCGCCCGTTGTTTCGAGGAGGCGATCGGCGAGGGTCGACTTCCCGTGATCGATGTGCGCAATGATACTGAAGTTCCGGATGTGCTGGGGATCCACTAGTTCCATGATAAGGGATGCGGCTAAAACAGCTATCATGAGGCAAGAACCTTGTCGACAGATCAGATCAATTGGGAGCACGATGCGCGCGGGCTGAAGTTCGCCATCGTGGTGGCGCGTTTTAACAGTTCAATTACCGAAAGCCTGCTGGCGGGCGCAAAGCGGGCTCTGGAAGGCGCCGGCGCGGACAGTTTCGAGGTGTTTCACGTTCCGGGGGCATTCGAGCTGCCGCTGGCGGCGAAGCTGCTCGCGCATACACACGCGTTTCACGCGGTCATCGCGCTTGGCGCCGTGATTCGCGGCGACACACCGCACTTCGACTACGTAGCAGGCGAGACAGCGAGAGGATTGCAGCAGGTTGCGCTCGAAACGGGGCTCCCGGTGGCGTTCGGCGTGCTTACGACGGACAACGTGGAACAGGCGCAAGCGAGATCGGGTCCATCGGAAAACAAGGGATTCGACGCCGCCATGACCGCGATTGAAATGGTTCGGGTGACGCGCGTCATCGCTTTGGCCGGCGCCAAGGCTGCGCGGAGCTAGTATGCCTGCGCGTCACCGGTCGCGGCAGCGTGCCCTTCAGGTTCTTTTCCTGTGGGACCTTCGGCGGCAGCAGATCGATGACGCGATTTCCGCATTCTATGAAACGTTATCCTCGGAAGAAGACGATCCGAAACGCGCCGCGCGCGACGAATTCATGGAAAAGCTGGTGCGAGGAGCGTCCCTGAAGGCTCCGGAGATCGACCGGCGCATCAGCGAAAAATCCGAGCACTGGCGGCTGGAGCGGATGCCCGCCGTGGATCGCAACATTCTTCGGCTCGCAGTTTTCGAGATGAACGAATTGAAGACGCCGGCGCCGGTGGTGATCGACGAGGCGCTCGAACTCGCCCGGCAGTTTTCGGGGGACGAGTCGGTTTCGTTCATCAATGGCGTACTGGACGCAGTGCATCGGGGGGAGGAGCCTGAAGCCGGGAGTCAGGATTCAGGATAACTTCGACGCGAGGTCGATGATATCGGAGGCGACGACGTCGTAGTCGTTCGGCGCGGCCTCATCCGCTTTCCGGGTTTTCCCGAATTCGAGAGGGCGGTAAATAAATCCAGTGCGAAGGCCGCAGGCGCGAGCTGCATCGAGATCAGCCCGATGGGCGGCGCACATCATGACTTCTCCAGGCTTCATGCCAAGCAGATCGACCGAGGTGAGATAACACTCCGGATCGGGCTTGTAGTGCTGCGAAAGCTCGGCTGAGAGAATCAGGTCCCAAGGTAAGCCGGCTCGTTTGGCCATATTCGTCAGGAGCGCGACATTGCCGTTCGAAAGCGGGGCAATGACGTATTTCCGCTTGAGCCGGGTGAGGCCGGGAATCGCATCAGGCCATGGATTGAGGCGGTGCCAGACGCGATTGAGATGATCCTTCTGCTGGTCCGACAAATCGATTTGAAATTCCCGTTGCAGATTCTCAAGTATCAGGCGGTTGAGTTGATCGAGATTCGTCCAGGGCAATTCGCCGCGGCGGACTTTGTCCATCGAGGGGACGTAGCCGGCGCGCCAGCGGTCGGCGAATTCGGGCCAGTTGAGGGAAATGGCGGAGGCCAGTCCTTCTTCAATGATCGAGCCGCGCCAATCGACTACTGTGCCGAACGTATCGAAGAGCAGAGCTTTGAGCACGAGGGTTACTATACTCTATGGCCGATGTTCGAGTGGTGCTGGTAGCGCCGAGAAATCCGCTAAATATCGGGGCAGCGGCTCGCGCCATGAGCAACTTTGGCGTCGCCGAGCTCAGGCTGGTGAACCCTTACGAGGTCGCGTTTCGAGAGGCCAAGTCCGCCGTGAAGGCTCATGCGGTGCTCGAGGCGGCGCGTGAGTTTGCCAATGTCGCCGAAGCTGTCGCGGATTGCGGGCTGGTCGTGGGAACGACGTCGAAAGGGCACCGGACATTGGAACATCCTCTGCGGCGGCTGGAAATGGGGGGCCGCTTGATCAGGAAGTCGGCGGGTCCGGTGGCGCTGCTGTTCGGGTCGGAGAAATTCGGCTTATCGAACGAGGACATGAGCTATTGCCACTGGCTGATGCGGATTCCGACGCGCGAAGAGCACGGATCGATGAATCTGGGGCAGGCGGTCGCGGTGTGTCTGTATGAGATCGTTCGAAATCCGGCGGCGGCGCGCGCGCGGCCCGATCCGAAGCTTGCGGCAAGGATGACGGACGTCGAACGGGTCACGGTGTTGCTCGAAGAAGTGCTGGAGAAATCGGGCTATGTGCACAGCCGCGTGGAGGGATCGACGCGAATGAAAATTCGCCGACTGGTGCGTCGGATGGACTTGAATGCTCACGACGCCGAAGTGTGGCTGGGGATGTTGCGGCAGGTGTTGTGGAAGCTGGTATCCTGAATTTTTTCATGACGAAAGTTACTCTGCACTACGATCTACAGCGGCCTCTGACGGAGGAGGATCTTCCGAACATCGCGAAGATGCACAGCGTGTTTGGAATCGTGCGGGTGGTGCCGGACCGGTCGCTCGACAAGCTCAGAGTGGATTATGACGCATCGCGGATGATGAAGAGCGACGTCGAGGCAACGCTGGCGCGGTATGGGATGCCGATCCGCACGCACGCGCAGGAAGTCGCTTAGCGGTTGATGAGCGCCGAATTTGAATCACGCGCCGCGTGACTCAAGGCCCAGAAGATTTTCGCAGGTTTTCGAGGTCCACTGGTGGGCGCGGCTCCACGTAGACCAAACCGCGGCGGCCCACTGCATCAACTTCGCGTCGCGAGCTGGAGCAGCGAGCATTCGGCCGAGCTATTGTTCCGTCCATCGGGCGGGCTGCCATTTGAGGGAAGCTCGAGTCCGCAGCCGGGGCAGATTGTGGTCACTTCGGCTTATAGGCGATGCAGTCGATTTCCACCAGAATATCGACGGCGAACTGGCAAGCGACAGTGGTGCGCGCGGGGCGGTCGGTGCCGAAGAACTGCTGGTAGACCTCGTTCATCGCTTTGAAGTCGCTGCCGTTCTTGAGAAACACGGAGCACTTGACGACGTCGTTCATCGTCGCGCCGCTCGCCTCGAGAATACGTTTGATATTCGAGAGAACCTGATGAGTGGCTTGCTGGATGTCGCCGTTGATCAGCTTGTCGGTGGCGGGATCGATGGGGCCCTGGCCGCTGACGAAGATGAAATCGCCGGCGCGTACCGCGGGCGAGTAAGGCCCGCGCGGCGTCGGGGCGTCAGGCGGGAAAATCCGGTCTATCGTTGGCGAGGCGCTCATTCGGGTTTCTTCCGCCGAGGACGCCGCGTGGCTCCTCCGCCAGCGGGCTTTGGAGCTCTCTTGCGCGCGGGAGCCTTTTTGGGCTTTGGCGGCGGCGGATTCGGCTCGAAGATCGTAGGCTGGCCTTCGACGTAAGGCTGCGGCTCGTCTTCTTCGATTTCTTCGGCGGCCGGCTCAGGCTCGGCGCGCGGCGGCTCGGCGGGCGGATAGAATTCGGCGCCGAGATAAACCAGCATGCCCTGATCTTCGGTGGGCTCCATGCGAACGACGGTCTTATCCTGCGCGTAGTTCAGGAATTCTGAAAACTGCTGGAAGCCGTAGGACAGAGGATCGCGGGCAGGTTGCTCGGTGCGGAACCAATGTTCCAGGTCCTCGATCGGACAGCCATTTTCGATCTCCAGGCGATGATTTTCGAGGACGTCGCGCAGCGGCGGCAGCAGGTCCTCAGGTTTCAGGTTGGGCCGCTCCGGCTGGGATGAGCCCTTTCGTTCGATGATGTAGCGTCCGCCGGTTCCACTGACGTTGACCAGTTCGGCGCGCTTCAATTTTTCGACGAAATCGGAAAAGCTAGAGGCTCCATAGGCTCGCTCGTTGAACGCCGGATCGAGTTGGAGCATGGTGGACTTCAGCAATCCGAGCTGCGGCTGCACCGCGCGGCGTTCGAGCACCTGGAGAGCTCGCTCGACGAGAGGCATAGCCTGGCCGAGTTCGAGTGGAGCCGGGCGCTGCCGCCGGTCGCCGCGGTCTCCCCGGTCGGGCCGGTCCTGACGATCGGGCCTGCCGCCGCGGTCGCGTGGAGGACGCTGGTCCCCTTGAACCATCGGCGCGCGATCCGGCGAGGCATCCATCAGAGCCTCGAAACTGATGAACTCGTGGCAATTCTGTTGAAGGATGGTGGACGTGAAGGCCTTGCCGCCCACTACGAACACCGTCTTTCCGTATTCCTTGAGTTTGTTGACGAGAGGGATGAAATCCGAATCGCCGCTGACGATGGCGAAGGCGTTCACGTGCGTGTGGGTGAAGGCCATTTCCAGCGCGTCAAGGGCGAGGTTGATATCCGCGCCGTTCTTGTCGCCGCGCGGCGACGGGATGCGCTGGACCATTTGTACTGCATTTTCGGCCATCTGCCGCGTGGCGCCGTCCTGGCGTCCCCAATTGGCATAGGCAAACTTGGCGACAATGTCGCCGCGTTCCTTTAGCGCATCGAGCGCCAAGGAAACGTCGAACTCGCGTCGAAGCGTCGACTTGAGGCCGATCTCGATGTTGTCATAATCGACGAACACCGCGATATTCAATTTATCTTGCATGAGCATTCTTTCTTTGGCGATGCCGGCGCCCTCTCTTCAGAAAGAGCTTAGGCAGCCTGCTTCACCGAGCTGCGGATGAACTCCACGATCTGTTCGAGCGAGGCACCGGGTTGATAGACGGCTGCCACGCCGAGCCGTTTCAGGTTGGCGGCATCCTCATCCGGAACGATGCCGCCGACGATGACGAGCACGTCGGTCATCTGTTTGTCTTTGAGCAGCTCCATCACGCGCGGCACGATCGCGTTGTGCGCGCCGGAAAGAATCGACAGGCCGATGACCTGGACGTCCTCCTGAAGCGCGGCGTTCACGATCATTTCCGGAGTCTGGCGCAGGCCGGTGTAAACGACCTCCATACCGGCATCGCGCAGTGCGCGGGCAATCACCTTCGCGCCGCGGTCGTGTCCGTCGAGGCCGGGCTTTGCGACCAGCACCCGAATTTTGTGATCCATACGTTGAGCTGGAGATTTTTCCGCCGTCTGACTCGAGCCGGTGGAAAACCTCTCATTTCATTATAGTCGAGAACCGAGGCGATATTTGCAAGGCAACGGCCGCGCGCGCTGGCGCACGGACCACAAAGTGTGTCCGGAACACCACGATCGGACGCATTTTTTTAGGCGTGGATCTTATCGGGCTTGGGAGGCGGATAGGTTCAGCGTTGCCACTTCCAGTCCCGGATTTCAGGCATATCGTCGCCGTAGTCGGCGACATAGAGCTTATGTTCGATCAGTTTGTTTCGCACCAGTTGTTTAAAATGCCCCGCTACGTTCGAAAGCCCGGAAACACGATCGACTACATCTCCGGCCAGATGAAGCCGGTCAAGTTCGTTCATTACGACCATGTCGAACGGCGTCGTGGTGGTGCCTTCCTCCTTGTATCCGCGGACGTGGATATTGTCATGATTCGCGCGGCGGTAAGTCAGCCGATGGATCAGCCAGGGATACCCGTGGAAAGCGAAGATCACCGGTTTGTCGCGCGTGAAGATGGAATCGAATTCCGGATCGGTTAAGCCGTGCGGATGTTCAGCTTTTGGCTGCAAAGTCATCAGGTCCACGACGTTGACAACGCGAATCTTCAAGTTCGGCAGATGCTTGCGCAGCAGGTCGACGGCGGCCAGCGTCTCAAGCGTCGGAATGTCGCCGCAACATGCCATAACGACATGGGGCTCGCCGCTCTCGTCATTGCTGGCCCATTCCCAGATGCCGAGTCCCGCGGTGCAGTGCCGGATCGCCTCATCCATCGTTAGATATTGAAGCGCAGGCTGCTTTCCGGCGACGATCACGTTGACATAATTCCGGCTTCGCAAGCAGTGATCGGCGACTGAAAGCAGACAATTGGCGTCGGGCGGCAGATAAATACGGACGATATCCGCCTTCTTGTTCATCACGACATCGAGGAAGCCCGGATCCTGATGGCTGAATCCGTTGTGATCCTGGCGCCAGACGTGCGACGACAGGAGATAATTCAACGATGGAATCGGCCGGCGCCAGGGAACCGATTTCGCTTCCTTCAACCACTTCGCATGCTGGTTGAACATCGAGTCGACGATATGAACGAAAGCCTCGTAGCAGTTGAAGAGGCCATGACGCCCGGTTAGAAGATAACCTTCGAGCCAGCCCTGGCACACATTCTCACTGAGAATTTCCATGACGCGGCCTTCGTGCGCCAGGTGCTCGTCGTCAGGGATAAGCTGGGCCATCCATTCGCGATCGGTCACTTCGAAGACGGCATCCAGACGATTCGAAACGGTCTCGTCCGGTCCGAGCAAACGAAAATTGGCCGGATTCGCCTTAATCACATCACGCAGGAATCTTCCCAATACCCGGGTCGATTCGCCGACGAGTTGGCCCGGCTTCTTGATCTCAAGCGCGTAGTGGCGGAAGTCGGGCAAGGCAAGATCCTTGGTCAGCAGGCCGCCGTTGGCGTGCGGATTCGCTCCCATCCGGCGCGTTCCTTGCGGCGAGAGAGCCTGCAACTCCTGAATCAGGGCGCCGCGGTCGTCAAAGAGTTCTTCGGGGCGGTAACTGCGCATCCATTGCTCCAGCATCTTCAAATGCCCGGGTTTCGTTTTCAACTCGGCGAGCGGGACTTGGTGCGCGCGGAACGTCCCTTCCACTTGTTTTCCATCGACGACCTTCGGACCGGTCCAGCCTTTAGGTGCAACGAGAACGATCATCGGCCAAACCGGACGATCCTTGATTCCGGAAGAGCGAGCGCTACTTTGAATCGCGCGTATTTCGTTCAGAACCTCTTCGAGGGTCGCGGCCATTGCCTGATGCATCGGCTCAGGCTCGTGACCTTCGACGAAATGGGGGCGAAAACCGTAGCCTTCGAGCAATTCCGTCAGTTCCCGGCGGGGAATACGCGCGAGAATGGCCGGGTTCGCGATTTTATAGCCATTTAAGTGCAAAATGGGCAACACGGCGCCGTCGCAGACGGGATTTAAGAACTTGTTCGAATGCCAACTCGTCGCAAGCGATCCGGTCTCGGCTTCGCCGTCGCCGATCACGCAGCAGGCGATCAGATCAGGATTATCGAAAACCGCCCCATAAGCATGCGCGAGCGAATAACCCAACTCGCCTCCTTCATTGATCGATCCGGGAGTTTGCGCGGCGGCGTGGCTCGGAATGCCGCCGGGAAACGAGAATTGTTTGAACAACCGGAGCATCCCTTCGGCGTCCTGCCGGATGTTGGGATACAGCTCGGTGTACGAGCCTTCAAGATAAGTGTTTGCGACCATACCCGGCCCGCCGTGGCCGGGACCGCAGACGTAAATCATATCGAGGTCGTATTTTTTGATGAGACGGTTGCAGTGGACATAAACAAAGTTCAAGCCAGGAGTCGTGCCCCAATGGCCGAGCAGGCGCGGCTTAATATGTTCAAGCTTCAGTGGCTCGGTCAGGAGCGGATTGTCCAGAAGATAAATCTGGCCGACCGACAAATAGTTTGCGGCGCGCCAGTAAGCGTCGATTTTGCGCATTTCGTCGGGTGCTAGCATTGCTTGGATTATCCTGCTTTCTCATTGCAGTTCAATGACCTTTGCGACTTTTCGGTCCGAGGGGACATCGAACAAATATGACGGCGGCGCTCGAATCGAACGTGACGCTTCCCGATGGCACCGAAGTTCACATCCGTCCCATTCGGCCAGAGGATGACCAGGTTCTGGTCGATCTGTTCCACCATCTGAGCCCGCAAACAATTTATCAACGCTTTTTCACTGCTATGCCTGAGTTATCGCCCGGCATGGCGCGTCATTTGGCGAACGTGAATTACACCAATCGGCTGGCGCTGGTGGCGGAAGCTGCGGGGGAACGGATCGGGGTGGTTCGCTACGAGCGGACCAATGATCCGGGCATCGTTGAACTGAGCGTGGTGATCGTGGATGAATGGCAGGGTCGCGGGCTTGGCCGTCTTCTCATTCGCGAAATCGTTCGGGCGGCTGAGAGCAACGGGATTAACCGGTTTCGCGCAGATGTGCTGGCGGAAAATCGCCGGATGCTTCGTTTGCTTGCTGAAGAGTTACAGATCCTGGAGCGGAAGACCGAAGGCGGAGTCACCAGCCTTCTGCTACGAAGCAAAGGCTGACGGCGCGACCGGAAGTTATCGATTCGATGTCAACGATTCCAGCTCGGTGACGGCGCGGTCTAATTCATCGACTAATTCGCTCGGCCCGCCGAGTTGAAAGGCCTGGACAATCGCGCGGTAATACCACAAGGTTCCTTCGCGGCCGCCCGTAAATCGATCCCAGAGCGATTCTCCGCAGGCGCGATAGTCCTTAGCCAGGCTACGGGCATTGTGCAATTTATCGCAGGCCGAAACCAGGCGAACCGGCTTCGAAGCTGTTCGCAGATGATCGATGTATGCCTGCTTGCGAGCACGCCAGGGCGGTTTCGGAGATTGGTCGGTGTCCGTGCAGCCGTCGACGATGGCAGTAATCCGAGAGCCAAACAGCCGCAAGATCTCCGCGCGCGTTTCTGCGCCGCCTTGATCTTCCACCGCATCGTGGAGCAGCGCGGCGATCGCTTCATCCTCACCGCCGCCGTACTCGAGCGTCAGTGCGGAAACCGCCATCAGATGAGAGATGTAAGGAATGGCCGATCCTTTGCGCGTCTGATCGGCATGCAGACGAGTGGCGTAGAGAAGCGCTTCCTCAAACCGGCGCGTCAGCACTACTTGCCTTTGAACTCCTTGGCGAGTCTGGTTGCGATTCTATCGGCCAGGTGACTGATCTCGGGCTGGGTGGTGTTTTTGGGTCGCTCGTAATCGCTCCAGATCACGTTACGAGTCTTGCGGTCGATCAGGAAGATCGCCCCGCGGGCGCGCGTCATCGGCTGGATCCGCGGCTGGCCCGAATCGGTGAAGGCTGCCACGGGATCGGTCTTCTGCGGTTTCGCGCCACCATATAATTCATCGAGCTTCTGCTCCAGACTCACTCCCACGTGGTCCGCCAGGATCGCGTCGGCTTTTTGCGGATCAGTCACAACTTGAAGAACGGCTCCAGACGTCAACTTACTGGCCAGAAACTGGTCGAGTCCGCTGGACATCGGGAGCAGATAAACAGTCTTGATCTCCGTTAACTCGGCAGCGGAGGCGGCGAGGCTCGCCGCAAGCAGAAAAAACAGCTTCATGGAATCCATGATAACGTGAGGTCCGTTACGTTACTCATGGCGTGTCCGGGAAACCGCTGCGCTTTCCCGCCGGCCCGCGTTCCGAAGGAAGGCGGAATTTTATCGCTGCGATATTCTGGTGGATTGTACAAGGGCCAAAGCATCACGGCGATCATTCCGTGTCTCAACGAAGAGCAGGGGATCGAATCCGTTTTACGCCGCATGCCGGATTTTGTCGACGAAGTCATCGTGGTGGACAACGGATCGACGGACCGGACATCCGAGGTCGCAAAAAGCTTCGGAGCGACCGTAATCCGCGAAGATGTCCGCGGATATGGGCGCAGTTATAAGACGGGCTTCGGCAAGGCAACGGGGGACATTATCGTGACGCTCGATGGAGATCACAGCTATCCGCCGGACGCGATGTCCTACCTGATCGAAGCATTTCTGCACCTTGATGTGGATTTTCTTAACGCGTCGCGATTTCCGGTGCGCGATTCAAGCGCGATGAGCTTCAAGCACAAGTTTGGAAACCTGGTGCTTTCGCTCGCGATGTCGGCGTTGTATTTCCGGTGGGTGCGCGACTCGCAATCAGGCATGTGGGTGTTTCGCCGTTCGATCTTGAAGGACATGAAGCTGGTCTCGGACGGAATGGCGTTTTCCGAGGAGATCAAGATCGAAGCGTTGAAGAGCAGTCGCGTGCGGTTCGCGGAAATCTCGATCATGTATACGTCGCGGCTGGGCGAGATCAAGCTGAATCCGTGGCGCGACGGGTTTCATAACCTCTGGTTCCTGGTGAAGAAGCGATTCTCATGACCGTCTCGGCGGTGATTCCTCATTGGAATCGGCGTGAGCTGCTCGAAAAGTTGCTTACGAGCATGCGGGGCCAGACTAAGGCGTTCGACGAGGTGATCGTGGTCGACAACGGATCGAACGACGGGTCCCCGGAGTTCGCGGAGTCGAGAGGCGCCCGCGTGATCCGGCTCGATCGGAATCTGGGGTTCGCCGCCGCCGTGAATCGGGGAATCGGGAGCGCGGCAGGCGATTGGATCGCAATTCTCAACAATGACGTAACGTTAGATCCAAATTGGCTGGAAATTCTGCTCGATCAGGCTGGAGAGGCCGGATTCGCCACGGGAAAGATTCTTTCGGCTGTTAACCCGGAGGTGATCGATGGCGCTTTCGACGAGATTTGCCGCGCCGCCTGCGCCTGCCGGTGCGGCTCTGGGAAACCCGATGCGCATTTTTGGAACACGAAACGGACGATCCGTTCCGCGCCGATGACAGCGGCGTTATTTCGGCGGCGGCTTTTCGCCGAGGTCGGTCTCCTGGACGAGCGGTTTGGATCGTACCTGGAGGATGTCGATTTCGGACTGCGCTGCGGGCTGCTTGGAATCAGTGGGGCTTATGTTCCGGATGCTGTCGCTTTTCACGTTGGCAGCGCTACGCATGGAGCGTGGAATTCGGACACGGTGAAGTTGATCTCGCGAAACCAAGTCTTATTGGCGCTCAAGCACTTCGGAGGAGTTGGGGGTTGGCCGATCATGGCAGGGCAGTTGCTATGGGGAATTCTGGCGGTACGTCACGCAAGGGGTTTAGCGTGGCTCGCCGGCAAGATTGCCGGGTTGCGAATGGCCCGGGAGTTTCGCGGGGAACTTGGTGTCAATAAAGAACAAAGGTTCCGAGAACTTCTCGAGGCCAGTGAGCGGAGCATCTTTGAGACCCAGCAGCAGACCGGTTTCGACTGGTACTGGAGGGCATACTTCTGCCTGCTGCGGCGGTAATAGTTACCTACAATTCGGAGAAAGAGATCGAGGATTGCCTCGAATTTCTCAATAAAATGGCTCCGTCGGTCACGCCGATCGTCGTCGATAATGCTTCGAGCGACAACACGGTCGCCCGGGCAAAGGGAGCTCGGGTGATCGCTAACAGCACCAATCGAGGATTTGCCGCCGCCGTCAACCAGGGGATTGCCGCCACGGATGCCGATTCCATCCTCCTGTTGAATCCCGACGTACAATTGCTGTCGGCGGTTGACGCCCTGGTGGAAGCGAGCCGCCGGCACGGAATCGCCGCCGGCAAGCTCGTAGACGCAACTGGTCAGGCGCAGACGGGATTCACGATCCGGCGGTTTCCAACCCCGATGTCGATGATTTTTGAACTTTGCGGGCTAAACCGGCTTTGCCGTTCGAACCCGGTGAACCGGAAATATCGCTACTTGGACCGGTCCCTGGAAGAGGCCGGATTCGTTGAGCAGCCGGCCGGGGCATTCATGATGATCCAGCGTGAAGTCTGGAAAAAGACCGGGGGATTCGACGAGGGATTCCATCCGATCTGGTTCGAAGACGTCGATTTCTGCCGCAGGGCAATGGAATCGGGTTACCGGGCCGAGTATATTCCCAGCGTCGTCGGACGGCACGCGGGGGCGCATTCCATCCGCCGGATTCCGGCCGGGTGCCGGGCATGGTATTGGTGTGTTAGCCTTCTAAGGTATGCGGCGAAGCACTTCGGCGAGTTGGGCTATCGCTTTGTATGTGCTGCCGTGCTGTTCACTTCGATTCCACGGATGTTCGCGGGGATCATTCGGGAGCGAAGCATCTCACCCATAGCTATCTACTGCAAAATAGCGGGGTTCGCCAGTCTGTGCCTAGTGTCGTTCAGGAGGCGCGGGATGGTTGAAGTACAAACTTCATAAATCAATGGCCTCTAACGACTTGGTTTCGGTAACGATCGTCACTTACAACAGCGGCCGGTTCATTAAAAGATGCCTGGAGTCGGTGCTCGAACAAAAGTATCCGAATCTGGAGATTGTGATTGTCGACAATGCATCGACGGACGGAACGGTGGACATTCTTGAGCAGTTCGAGGATCGCTGCAATATCCACTACAACGACGAAAACATAGGATTCGCCGGCGCTCAGAACCAGGCGATCGGACTTTCGACGGGAGAATGGGTGCTCACGTTGAATCCCGATGTTCTGCTGCTGAAGAATTTCATTCAGGCGCTGGTGGACGCAGGTCAGACCGATCCGAAAATTGGGACGGTGTGCGGAAAACTGCTGACCATCCGCGCATCGTTTGATTTGCCCGAAAAGCAACTGGTCGATTCGACCGGAATTTACTTTACGCCGATGCTGCGGCATCTGGATCGCGGCAGCCAGGAAATCGACAACGGGCATTACTTGAATTTCGAGTACGTTTTCGGCGCAACCGCCGCTGCGGCCTTGTATCGCCGGCAAATGATCGATGATATTTCGATCTTCGGCGAGTTTTTCGATCCGGACTTCTTCGTGTATCGCGAGGACGCCGACGTCGCCTGGCGCGCGCAGTTGATGGGTTGGCGCTGCATTTATTCGCCGCTGGCGCGCGGGTATCATGTACGCAACGTTCTTCCCGGCAACCGCCGTGCGCTGCCTCCTGAGATCAACATGCACTCCGTGAAGAACCGGTTCCTGATGCGGATCAAGAACATGACCGCGGATCTGTACCGCCGCAACTGGTTTTCGATCACCCTGCGCGATCTCGTCGTCGTGGGCGCGTGCATCATTCGAGAAAGAACTTCGCTCAAAGCCTTCGTATATCTCGCGAAAAACTGGCGGCGTGTTCTGGTCAAACGCCGGGAAATCATGCGGCGCCGGCGCGTGAAAGATGATTACATGGCAAGCTGGTTCTCCTACGAGCCCGTGAGCCGTCCAGCGCCGCGGCCGACCGCACGATCTCTTGCCAAGGCTCGCTCCGCGCGCGGCTAGAATTTCGAGTCACAATCGTCAGGTGAAATTCGCGATTCTGGGGACCCGAGGCATCCCGGCCCGCTACGGCGGGTTCGAAACCTTCGCCGAGGAACTGTCCACCAGGCTTGCGGCGCGCGGACATGAAGTGACGGTCTACTGCCGGGAGCGGACTGCGGACCGTTATTGCGGCGTCCGTCTGAAATATCTGCCGACGATCCGGCACAAGTATTTCGATACGATCGCGCACACATTTTTTTCGACGCTCCACCTTCTGTTCACGCGTCAAAATGCCGTGTTGTACTGCAACGCGGCGAACGCCGTCTTCACCTGGATGCCTCGCGTGTTCGGAGTGCGGGTCGCCCTGAATGTCGACGGCTTGGAGCGGAATCGTAAAAAATGGAATCGCGCCGCGCGAACATGGTATCAGGTTTCGGAATGGCTGGCGACCTGGATGCCGAATGTCGTGGTGACGGACGCCGCGGTGATCGCGGCCTATTATCGCGGCCGTTACCGGCGCGATTCGGAAATGATCCCCTACGGAGCCGAAACCGGGCGCGTCGAGACGACGGCGGTCCTGAATCAACTGGGTCTCGCCAGCGGCGCATACTTTCTCTACGTCAGCCGAATGGAGCCTGAGAATAACGCGCTTCTGGTCCGGGAGGCGTTCGAGCACGTGAATACCAAGATGAAGCTCGCCCTGATCGGCGATGCTCCCTACGCGGCTGATTACATCGCCAGAGTGCGCGATACGACAGATCGACGCATCGTCATGCCCGGAGCGATTTACGGAACAGGCTATCGCGAGCTCGGGTCGCACTGCTTTGCCTACATTCATGCGACCGAAGTCGGCGGCACACATCCGGCGCTCATCGAAGCGATGGGGCGGGGCGCTCTGACTCTGTATCTGGATACTCCGGAGAACGCCGAGGTCGCCGGCGGCGCGGGGATCCCGTTCACGCGCACCAATCTCGCCGAAGTTCTGACAGGCGTTCTATCGATGACCGAGGCGGAGCGCGAACAGTGGCGCTCAAAAGCCATGGAGCGTGTCCGTTCCCGCTACAGTTGGGATGCCGTGACCGATGCATACGAGCGTCTGCTGGCGAGGCTTGCCGGCGGAGCGGCCGGGGTATGAGGAGCTGGGTCGAGGTATCCCTGCGCCGGATTCGCGAGAACTATCGCGCCGTCCGATCGCTTGTCGGCGGAACGGCGGAAGTGATGCCGGTGGTCAAAGCCGATGCTTATCGCCACGGAGCCGTCGAGGTTTCCCGCGCGCTCGAATCGGAAGGCATCAAATGGCTGGCTGTTTCGAACGTGGAAGAAGGCGTCGCGCTACGCCAGGCCGGCATCGCGGCCAGAATTCTGGTCATGGCCGATTTTCTCCCGGAAGACAGGCCCGCGCTCGAGAAGTTCCATCTGACGCCTGTTGTGCATTCGCTCGACGACTTGCCCGATGTCCGCGTTCCTTATCACCTGAAGATCGATAGCGGGATGGGCCGCCTCGGTACTCGCGCCGGGCCTGACGAAATCGTCCGCCGCGTCGCCGCGTCTCCCGCGCCTCTCGAAGGGCTGATGACCCACTTCGCGTCCGCCGCAAACTACGAGAGCCGCCAGACCGAAGAACAAATCGCGCGGTTCGAGGCGGTCGTCTCGGCATTTCCGGCGCGGCCTCCCTATGTTCATCTTTCGAGCTCGATTCCGATTGCCTACCGGCGCACGGAGGCCTGGGGAAATCTCGTTCGCCCCGGCCACGCGATCTATGGCTACGTCTCACCCGGCCGTGGCCCGATTCCGCCCCCGTCGCTGCGGGTCAAACCGGCTCTAACATGGAGAGCGACCATTCTCGCCGTAAAAGACATCGAAGCGGGAGCCCTCATCGGCTACGGCGGCATCCACCGCGCCGCGAAACCGATGCGTATCGCGGTTCTTGCCGCTGGATACGCCGATGGAATCCCCCATCGTTTAGGAAACCGGGGTAAAGTGATCGCGGCGGGAAAACTTGCGCCGATTGTGGGCGCAGTATCGATGGATCTCACGACCATCGACATCTCCGCATGCCCTCAAATGCGAGTCGGCGATGCCGTGACCTTGCTCGGCTCCGAGGGTGACGTCTCAATCGATGCCCAGCAAATCGCGCGATGGGCCGGGACGATCTCCTATAGCGTCCTTTGCGGAATCCACGCGCGCGTCAAACGCGTGTATGTAGACTGAGATTACGCGGGTCCCTACGTTGAGACTCCTGGTCTCTTTAACGAAGCGCTTCGGGCCGATTCCCGGGCGCGCCGCAGATGACCGGTTTGCCGGCTTACACGTCGAGATTTCGGACATCCAACGCATTCTCTTCGATGAACTTCCGGCGGCTCTCCACGTCCTCACCCATCAAGGTGGTAAAGATCTCATCCGTCTGCGCCAGATCCTCGAGCGACACCTTCAGCAGCGTCCGGGTCTCGATATTCATCGTGGTTTCCCAGAGCTGATCCGCGTTCATCTCGCCGAGGCCCTTGTAGCGTTGGACGTTCACTTCGCGTGTGCCCTCATTTTTCACGAAAGCAAGCAGATCGCGCCAGGTTTCCTGCGGTTCACGAGCCGTCTCGCGGATCACGGTGAACGGGGGCTGGTTGAATTTTGCGATCTGTTTTGCCAGCGTGCGAAGGCGCCGGTACTCGGGTTGGCTCGCCAGCTCCGTGTCGATTGAGCGTTCTGCGTTCGTTGGGTCCTTAAACGTCACCATCCACGCCGAGTGTTCTTCTTCGCGCTTCATTTCGGGCTCGATCTTGAGAGCCTTGAACGCTTCGAATACGGGCTTAAGATTACGCTCTTCGGTGAAATCGGCCTTCGTGTCGATTGCGAGATCGGTGCGCGCCAGCACTTCGACCACACGAGGATCGCGCAGCCGGCGCTCGAGCTTGCGCCAGGTGATTTGCAGCTCATCGAGCTGCATCAGCGAATTCCGCAGTTCCGTTCCTTCGAGAACCGTCTTGTCTTTGAGCTCGACTTTGACGTTCTCTGTTGCGCGCCGCAGGATCTCGCGAGTGAATTCCTTGTCGTCTTTGATATAGCGCTCGCTCTTGCCTTTTTTGATGCGATAGAGCGGCGGCTGCGCGACGAAGATGTGTTCGCGCTTGATCAGCTCCTGCATGTGGCGGAAGAAAAACGTCAGCAGCAGCGTACGGATGTGCGACCCGTCCACGTCCGCGTCGGTCATGATGATGATCTTGTTGTAGCGGAGCTTGGCTGGATCGAAATCGTCCTTGCCGATGCCTGTTCCGATCGCGGTGATCATGGCCCGAATTTCGTCGTGGCCCAGCATCTTGTCATAGCGAGCCTTTTCGACATTGAGAATTTTGCCTTTGAGCGGCAAAATGGCCTGATAACGCCGGTCGCGGCCGCTCTTCGCGGTGCCGCCGGCCGATTCGCCCTCGACCAGGAACAGCTCACAGCGCTCGGGATCTTTCTCCTGACAGTCCGCCAGTTTCCCGGGAAGCCCGCCGGAATCGAGCGCACCTTTGCGCCGCGTCAAATCGCGGGCTTTGCGCGCCGCCTCGCGCGCGCGTGCCGCGTCGATCGCCTTCGAAACGATCTTGCGCATTATTGCCGGATTCTTGTCGAAAAACTCGCCCAGCTTTTCGTTGATTAACTGGACCACGTAACCGCCGATGTCCGAATTGAGCTTGCCTTTGGTCTGCCCCTCGAACTGGGGTTGCGGCAGCTTCACACTGACCACCGCCGTCAATCCTTCGCGGACGTCATCGCCGGTGAGATTTTCTTTAACGTCTCTGAAAAGTCCCGCGGATTGCCCCGCGGCATTGATCGTTCGCGTCAGCGCGCTGCGGAACGCGGTCAGGTGTGTGCCGCCGTCCACCGTATTTATGTTGTTCGCGAAGCTGAACACCAATTCGCTATATGTGTCGTTATACTGAAGCGCGACTTCCATGCTAAGCGTGCCGCCGTTGGGCAGCTCGCGCTCGCCTTCAAAGTAAATCGGCTTGTCGTGCAGAACCGCTTTGGCTTTATTCAGGTGTTTGATGAACTCCGCGATTCCGCCGCTGAAATGGAACTCGGCGGTGCGCGCCGGGTCTTCGCGCTCGTCGGTGAGGGTGATCGTCAGTCCCTTGTTGAGGAACGCGAGCTCGCGCAGACGCTGCGACAGCGTGTCGAAGTTGAACTTCGTCACTGTCATGATTGAAGCGTCGGGCTTGAACGTCACCTTCGTGCCCGTCTTCCGGCCGGCTTTTCCCGTCGGAGTCAGACGGCCCTTTGGAATTCCGCGCGAGTATTCCTGTTCCCAGGTCACCGATGCTGTCTCGCCCTTCTTCGGCCGCCAGATTTCGAGTTGCAACGTTTCCGAAAGCGCGTTGACGCAGCTCACGCCGACGCCATGCAGGCCGCCCGAGACTTTGTAAGAATTCGAATCGAACTTTCCGCCCGCGTGCAGCTTCGTCATCACGACTTCGGCGGCGGAAACGCCCTCGTCCGGATGAATGTCAACCGGAATGCCGCGTCCGTTATCGATTACCGTGACGGAATCGTCTTCGTGGATCGTGACGTTGATTTCGGTCGCATACCCAGCGAGCGCCTCGTCTACTGAATTGTCGACGACCTCGTAGACCAGATGGTGCAGCCCCGCCTCCCCCGTTGAGCCGATATACATCGCCGGCCGGAGGCGCACTGCCTCCAGCCCTTCGAGCACTTTAATACTGGAAGAATCGTACGTCGGAGGAAGGGTTGTATCTTTTGTTGACATAAAAAGCTAGTAGAAAACTCGGACTTCAGGCTTCGGTCAGATCCGCATCGGCATGATTACGTAGCGATAGTTTTGCGGCTTCTCTCCGGCAGGCCGCATTTCACCAGCACTGTTGGGGTCCTTGAACAGGAATGAAACCTGGGGCTCCCCTACAGCGCGCAGAAAATCGAGCAGGTATTGCGCATTGAACCCAATTTCAACCGCTGGGCCGTCGTAGCTTGATGGGATACTCTCTTCACTCTCGCCGGTTTCGGAAACTGACGAGTGAACCTTCACTTCATTCGAGCCGAACCTCACCCGGATTGCACGCGACCGTTCGTCGGAAAACTGCGAGACACGTTCAATAGCGCCACGCAGTTCGTCGCGCTCGAGTGTCACTGTGTGGGGATGATCCTTCGGCAAAACTCGCGGATAGTCAGGGAAATTGCCGGTCAGCTTGCGGCTCAACAGAAGTCTGTCGCCAAGCTGGAAGAAGAGATGATTGTCGTCGCCGGAGAATTTCACAATCGCGGCCGGATCTGACTCGCCCGCCAGCTTCTGAAGTTCCTGCATGGCCTTCCTGGGCAGCAGGGCGCGGTACGACGCGTTGATTCCGGGGAGATCGGTGCTTTCGACCATCGCCAGTCGATGCCCGTCGGTCGCGACCATGACAAGCTCGCCTTTGTTCAGGACCAAGAGCGCTCCGTTCAAAGTGAACCGCGACTCTTCCGCGGAAATCGCAAAGATGGTTTTTGAGATCATCGTCGCGATCACACCGATGGGAATCTCGGCGAGCACTTCAGGCATGGCAGGCAGTTCCGGAAAGCTGTCCCGCGACATTCCCGCAATGCGAGTCCGTGAACGTCCGCTCACCAGGCTCGCCCAGTGGTTCTCCTGAATCTTTATCTGAACGTCGCCGTCGGGCAAAAGGCGCACGTAATCGAGGAGGCGGCGCGCTGGAATCGTTCCACCGCCACCCTTCTTCACCCGTGCAGGACAAGAGCACCGGATCCCCAGCTCCAGGTCCGTCGCCGTCAGGTGAATACGATCGCTGTCCGCTTCCACCAGCACGTTCGAAAGAATCGGAATCGTCGTCTTCTTCTCGACCACGCCTTGCGACAGGTTCAGTTCACGAACCAGATCGGCCCTGCTAACGGTGAATTCCATGGACGCTTCCTCGGCGATTCTTCTTTCTGGTTCTCTAACTACAGATACCTAGATAAGAAGAAGATTCATAGGGACTGTTGAAATGTCGATTTCTCTCTAAATTATAGCAAGGCCGTAGGGTTAAATGCATCCGAAAGTGTGAGGATCGAGGTGCGTTTCAGTGCACCGTCCCACCCCCGGCCCGCCTTCCACAGCGATCAACATATGCGTTACCCGCCCCAATGTGGAAAATTAATATAAATCTAGTGGATTGAATCGATTACGCTGTGTATCAACCTGTTCAAATCCGGGTCCTTCTGCCGCAGCTCGTCAATCTTCTGCACGGAGTGCAGAACAGTCGTGTGATGTTTGCCACCGAACATCCTGCCGATTTCCGGAAGCGAGGACTGGGTCAGCTCCTTGATCAGGTACATGGCGATCTGCCGCGGGTAAGCAATCTGTCGCGCGTTGGTTTTTTGCTTGAGTTGAGCGGGCTGGAGATTGAACTTCTCCGCGACGGCGCGAAGGACGGAATCCATCGTGATTCTGCGCTCCTGATTTGGAATCAGGTACTTCAGCACCTGCTGCGCCATCGCAAGCGTGATTTGTGATCCAGTGACCTCGGAATAAGCGATCAGCTTCACCAGGGCGCCCTCGAGCTCGCGGACGTTGGATTTGGTTTTGGTCGCAATGTAATTGCGAACATCCTCGGGGAGAGCAATTCCTTCCACTTCCGCTTTCTTATCGAGGATCGCCATCTTTGTTTCGAGATCGGGAGGCTGAATGTCGACCATTAAGCCCCACTCGAATCGCGAGCGAAGCCGCTCGGTCAAATTGGGAGTGCTTTTCGGCGCGGAATCGCTCGAGATCACGATCTGTTTCTGGTGATCAAAGAGTTCGTTGAAGGTATGGAAGAACTCTTCCTGGGTGCGCTCCTTGCCCGCAAGTGTTTGGATATCATCGATCAGCAGAACATCGGCCGAGCGGTAATGACGATGGAACGATGGCATCCGGTCTGAACGGAAGCAACTGATCATCTCGTTCATGAAGCGCTCGCTCGAAGTGTAAACAATGCGCATTCCGGGGTATTTATCCAGCAATTCGCGCCCAATTGCATGCATTAAGTGCGTTTTGCCGACACCAACCCCTCCATAAATAAACAGAGGGTTGTAGGACCGTGAAGGGCTGTTCGCCACCGCCCGCGCCGCAGCGTGGGCGAATTGATTGCAAGATCCGACGACGAAGTTGTCGAAGCGGAACTTCTGGTTGATCTGCCCGACCGCGGACGCAAAAATCGGCTCCGGCGAGCTGCTTTCCAACACAGAACTCTGTTGGATCGTGCGGACAGTGTAGAGCACTTGCGTGACCGGAAGATGGAGTTCCCGGAGCGCGGCGCGGATGTCTTCCGCGTACTCGTGCTCCAGCCAATCTTTAGTCACCTGGTCTGGAACCGAAACCCGGAGAATCGGCCCATCCAGATTCTCGAACGCGGTCCGGACCACCCAATTCTGAAAGGCTTGGGGGCTGATTTTGCCCGACAGCCTGCTTTTCACCTGGTCCCACGGATTGCTTTCGAACTGCATAGCCGTGGCCATTCCCATTGCCTCGCTCTCCACTCTCACCATCTCCCCCGCATACGCGTAGAATTCCCACATAATTTCCACAAACTGTGGAAATTTACACCATAAGCAATCGATTCTGTTTGGAATCGTCGGCCGTTACTGCCAGGACCTAGGGTGGTCTACGCCACCCATTCGTTTAACGTGACGTGTTTCAGAATACCACAATTCACCTGGGAACAAGCAGGAACTTTCCACTTTTTGAATCCTTTTATTTCTATAACTTACAGACTTCCAGAACATTTTATTCACAGTCCGTTTTCGCCCGTTGGCAACCGATTTGACATTGCTCTAAGGGAGCGCGACAATAATGTCCAGTCACGTTTTTGCCCACCAAGCGGGAGTAACTCAGCTGGTAGAGTGCAACCTTGCCAAGGTTGATGTCGCGGGTTCGAATCCCGTCTCCCGCTCCATAGAGCACAATCGTACAACACAATCCCATGATCGAACAGTAACACTGGATTCTATTGGATTCTTCCATCTTAGAATCAGTAGGTTACGATCAATTTCCCGATGGCTGGAGGCGTGCGTCCTGCGCGATCGGCGTATAATTTCACTGCGGGAGCCCTTTTATGGATGTAAAACGCGAAGGCGTAGCGAAGAAGAAGATGATCCGGAGGATCATCATTTTCAGCTTAACGGCTGTTGCTGTCGGCGTGATTAGCTGGCAGCTTTCCAAGCTGAAACCTGCGGCGCCGACGGTGGAACGAGCCACGGTCTGGATTGACTCCGTCAAACGCGGTCCGATGGTTCGCGACATGAGAGGGCTTGGGACGCTCGTTCCGGAGGACATTATCTGGATCCCAGCTCAATTCGACAGCCAGGTGGCAAAGGTCGGAGTGCATTCGGGTGATGAAGTGAAACCGGATACGGTTCTGGTGGTATTAAGCAATCCTGATATGGAAGTGACGGCCAACGATTTCGAATGGCAGGTGAAGCGAGCCGAAGCGGCCTATGCCGACCTGAAGGTGAAGCTTCAGAGTTCGACGTTCGACCAGCAGTCGATCGTGGACACTACGATGAGTGACATGAAACAGGCTGAGCTGACCAAGGAACGCGACCAGGAATTATTAAAACTCAACCTCAAGGCCGACATGGACGTAAAGCTATCCGTGGCGAACTGGGAGAAGCTGGTCGGCAAGTACAAGATCGAGAAGCAGAAGCTTGACATCCTCAAGCAGTCGGTGGATGCGCAGCTTGAGGCGCAGCAGGTCCAGATCGATCAGTTGAAGGCGCAGTGGAAACTAAAGAAAAAGCAGGTTGATGAACTTACGATCAGGGCAGGAATCGCCGGACGTGTGCAGGAAATGACGCTCCAGCAGGGCCAGAAGGTGAAGCCTGGCGACGTGTTGGCCAAGGTTGCGCAACCATGGAAGTTGATGGCTCGACTGAATATAGCCGAAACTCAGGCGAAAGACGTCGTTTTGGGGCAAAAAGCCGAAATAGATACACGGAACGGAATTGTTCCGGGGCACGTAATTCGAATCGATGCGTCTATTGTGAATGGCACTCGAACGGTAGATTGCAAACTGGACGGACCGCTTCCTCCTGGCGCTGTTCCGGATTTGAGCGTTGACGGGACAATCGAGATTGAGCGGCTCCCGGACGTAGTTTACGTGGGACGGCCGGTATTTGGGCAGCCGAACAGTCAAGTCGGGTTGTTCAAACTGGATGAGGATGGGAAGGGTGCTTCGCGGGTGACGGTCAAACTGGGCCGGAGCTCGGTGAACACGATTGAGGTGGTCGAGGGCCTGAAGGTCGGCGATCAGGTAATTTTGTCCGACATGTCGGCGCAGGATCAGAATCAGCGCATTCGATTGAACTAATCCGCACAACGGCCCAAAACGTCCTGTGCGCTCGAAGATGTCTTAAAGGTTTTCTAAAGGGGAAGGCTAATGGCTGAATCATTGCTTCATCTGGAAGGCGTGACGAAGGTGTTCGTTACGGACGAGGTCGAGACGCACGCGCTGGCGGGCATTCATCTAGACATCCAGAAGGGCGAGTATCTTTCGATCGCCGGGCCTTCAGGATGCGGAAAGTCGACGCTGCTGGCGATTTTGGGCCTGCTCGATTCGCCGAGCGACGGGACATACATTCTCAACGGGAAGCCGGTCCAGAATCTGAAGCTGAGCGAGCGGGCGCGAATCCGCAATCGCGAGATCGGGTTCATTTTCCAGGCGTTCAACCTCATTGGGGACCTGACGGTGTATGAAAACGTCGAGCTGCCTTTGACGTACCGGGGAATGCCGAGCGCTGAGAGAAAGAAGCGGGTGCATGAGGCGCTCGAGCGCGTCGGCATGTCGCATCGCGTGAAGCACTACCCGTCGCAACTCTCGGGTGGTCAGCAGCAGCGCGTTGCGGTGGCTCGAGCTTTGGCGGGCGATCCCTCGATCCTGCTGGCGGACGAACCTACCGGGAACCTCGACTCGGCGAACGGCGAAGCGGTGATGGATCTTCTTCGGGAACTGCATCGCGGAGGCGCGACGATCTGCATGGTGACGCACGATCCTCGCTATGCGCGGTATGCGGACCGCAATATTCATTTGTTCGACGGGCGCGTGGTGGAAGAATCGGGCGAGGCCGCTTAGAAGTCACGGGTGTTCAACGTAGCGATCATCCGGCGACGGAAGTTGCGCCATCGCTGGCGCAACTGTGACTCATATTTTTGTTAGCTTATCGCGCGGCGCGCGCGATGACGGGACCGAAAATCGCGGTGAGTAAAACATAAGCCGCGGAAAACGGGCCGAGCGCCGGCTCGATGGACGCTCCGAATCCTGCGATGACGATCGAAAATTCTCCGCGGGGGATGAGGGCAGCGCCGGCACGTAAACGTGCGCGGACGTCGAGCTTCGCGCGTCGGGCGGTCCAGTAGCCTGTCAGGATCTTTGTTCCCGCAGTGATGATGGCGAGGACGGCGGCAGGCGCCAGCGCGGGCATCAGGGATTCGGGGTTGATTTCGAGCCCGAAGAAAAAGAAGAATGTGGCGGCAAAAAGGTCGCGAAGGGGCGCGAAGATCTGATGTGATCGTTCGGCCATTGGACCAGAGATCGCGATGCCGACCAGAAATGCTCCAATGGCTGCGGAGACATGGAGGATTTCGCTTTCCCCGGCGACAAGCAAGAGAATTCCGAGCAGCGTGAGCAGAATAACCTCGTCGGATTCGTGCGAGACGAACCTGCTGATCGAGTCACCATGGCGGATCACGATCACCAGCACCAAGGAGATTACGGCGACCGCAATTCCGACAGAAATGGCGCTATGGGTCGCGTCGCCACCCGTAAGCACTACGGCGACAAGCGGGAGATAGACCGCCATCGCGAGGTCCTCCACTACGAGGAGGGAAAGGACTGACGGTGTTTCGGGATTAGAGAGGCGCCGCAACTCTCCGAGAACTTTCGCGATGATTCCCGATGAAGAGACGTAAGTGACGCCGCCCAGCAGGACCGCGGGTAGCGGTTTCCAGCCGAGAAGGAGGGCTGCGATGAATCCCGGGGGGAAATTCAATACGAAATCGGCGACGGCCGGGGCCGTGCTGCTGCGGAGGCTTGTTCGCAGTTCGGCTCCTGTATATTCGAGCCCCAGCATAAAGAGGAGAAGTAAGACACCGAATTGCGCGCCGATGCGGATGAAGTCCTGGCTGAGATTCAAGGGCGCGAGCCCGCCGTTTCCGAATGCGAGTCCAGCCAGGAGATAGAGGGGAATCGCGGAGAATCCGGCACGGTTGGCAATGCGCGCGAGGATTGCCAGGCCGACGATCGCAAGGCCGAGTTCGATGAGGAGGCGGGGCACTTATTCACAGGCTATCGTGAAGCATCCCCGTCCGAATCAGGGTTTCAAAATCGAGTAGCGCCCGTAACTGTTCTGCTGAAGAGTGAAGCTAAGGCCGAAAGCGAAGGACTGATCGGTCTTGACGAACGCCGGCGGGAGACTTCCGTAGGTGTGTTCGAATGTGACTCCACCCCAGGCGGCGTAGTTGTAGGTGAATTTCGTGTCGAAATAGTGACGAGGCTGCGTCCCAAGCATCGGGGGCGTGTTCTTGGGATTCTTCTTCCCGGTGGAGGGGTCGATGGGGGCGAACTTGTCGTCGTAGAAAATTTCCGGAGCAGATGGCAAGCGGAGTTGCCAGGACGATGTGATCGACCAGGAGTCAAAACCGGGCTTTTTCGGTCCGTAGCCGGTGACGAAGTTCGCGCCGAGAAGGCCGCGGGTATGCCAATTATGGATCGGCGCGAGAGCACTCTTCCGCACGTCCACGAATTCGGTACCCAAAGTAAGGTTGAGTTGAGGCCAGCTCGTGATTTTGGCGGATAGATTTTCGGGCGGCGTGCCGAGGCGGACCGGCAGCGTAATCATCGGGCTGGTGATCAAGTTGAGTTCCCTGGCGCTACGGTCGAACTCGGCGCCGAACGCCCGATCGTTGAAGATCGGCGGCTGGAACCAGCCGAACCATTTGTAGCCCAGAACGTTCTGGTAGACGACATAGGTCAGAAAAGAATTCGGATCAGCTTTCGGACCGGATTTTGTCGTGACTTGGCCGTAAAGGCCGAGTTTTCCCGCGCTCGCGTGGTCTTCCTTAATTGCATGCATGTATCCAGCGAAGGCATCGATGCTGTAGACCGGATCGCCGCCGAGCACGGTAGTGTGGGAGCCGTTGAAATAGATGTCTGCGTCGGTCTTAGAGCTGGCGCCGGTGAATGGCTGAGTGGAGCCTCCGACAATGCCTGTTCCGAGCTGATCAGGGGTGGTGAGCGGATCCGGCTGTACAAAGTCAGTGGAATTGACCAACGTAATCCGAACCGACTTGATGTCGTCGTCTTTCCCTGCAATCTTCTCGTCGAGGAAGAGGTCGACGCGTTTTTGGCTGTCTTTTTTCTTGAGATCGCTGGCGTCTACTTCGATCACGAAGAGGCGTTTGGTGAGGGTCTTCGTGGTTTCGTAGACGATCCAGAAGCGCGTGTCTTTGACGGCCGCGATGGCCGGCGCGGGGTTGTCGAAGTATACAAAGAGATGGCTTCGATCGTTGGGATCGACTCTCGCATCTGCGATTTTTGGGGCGTCAGCGAAAAGAGGGACGACAAAGCCAGCAAGAGCGATGGCGACACACATCCTAAGGAAGCGAGGGAAGAAAGGGTTCATGTGGGGCTCCGCGAGTCAGGGTTTTTTCGGCGCGTTTTGAATCACGCCCACAACCTTGAGCAGCGTCGTTGAGGGCGAGTTCGGTATGGCGTCAAGACCGATCGTGTAGCCGGCGATATTGACGCCATTGAAGACGGAGCTTTGGAATGAGATCCCATTGACGCCGAGTTGGGCGAGTGTTCGCGGGAGGTTCGAGGGACTCGTGTTTGCGGCAGCGGTCACGATGACTACTGCTCGCGCCTGGCCGAGGAAAGGGAGGTCGTTTATGGCATCGGCTGAAGGATGCAGTGGGGCAAGGAGTTTCTCCGGCTTTAGCGCGCGCGCTTTCAACTCGGCGAGAGACAACCTCTTGCTGTTAGGGTTCTTTTTGGGGGGCATGTATTAGGCTCCTGAATTCAGAAGCGAGATCCTGGGACAAATAGGGACAATAACGGCCGCTTTTACGGCGAGGGCTAAAGAGGCTTTTTCTAAGAACCCGACCTATGTCCCCGCCATGACGGGCTGGGCTCCGTCGAACTGTTAACGAGCTTGAATAGCCCGGCGGTCATGGCGGCTGGAACCGCGCGGGCGCAAGAAAGCTGATTTGGACACAAACGTCAGAGGGTCGCGCTACGCGAAAAGGGAATTCGGACGCGCAGAACTCGTTCGCGGGTGCGCTCCTCGTGAAGGTTGCGAGTCCGGGCGCGAAGAAGGTCCTCGAGCGAGATGAGGCCGAGAAGGCGGGATTTGGTTTCGCGATCAGTCACGAGGAATCGAGTGATGCCGGAGCCCGCCATGCGATAAACGACGGAGCGGAGGCTTTCGTCAGGATACGCGACGGCTTCGGGGCGATTCGCGATTCGGGCGAGCGGTAGATCCTGACCGGTTTCGGCGGCGTTCGATAATTCTGTGCGGGTCAGAGCGCCTTGCAGTGTTCCATCGGGGTCGAGCACGGGATAGAGTTGTTGACCGTGGGCGTGGCTAAGGACGCTGCGAACGTCTTCGATCGAATTGTTGGAGGAGAGAGCGATCAATCGGGTGCGCATGACATCTTGCACGAGGAGTGTTTCGAGGGGATCGACGGCGTATTCGCGACTGAGATGATAGCCGCGGCGGCTGACCTTTTCAGTGAGAATGGAGCGGCGGAGGGTCAAGACGGTGAGGCCGTGTGCTGCGAAGCTTGCGATGACGAGCGGGAGCAGCATATTGAGATCGTGCGTGAGTTCGACGGCGAAGAGGATTCCAGTGAAGGGCGACCGCATGGTGCCGCCCAGAATTGCGCCGAGACTGACGAGGGGCCAGAATCCGAGGCCGAGTCCGGCGATGCCGAGGTGTTGAAAGAATCCTGCTTCGAGTCCGCCGAGTGCTCCGCCCATCATTAATAAAGGAGCGAGCACGCCGCCGGAGGTTCCGGATCCAAGGGAGACGGCCCAGACGAGGGATTTCACGAGCAGGATGCCGAGGATAACGTTGCGTGGAACCTGGCCTTGAAGAAGCGCGCCGATGGTGTCATAGCCGACCCCGAGCGCTTGGGGGAAGATGAGTCCGCCGACGCCGACGACAAGTCCGCCGATAGGAGGCCACCACATCCAGTGGATCGGGAGGTGTTGGAAGGAATCCTCGGCGAGATAAACAGCGGCGGTGAGAAGGGCGGAGAGAATTCCGGCAGCAAGTCCGGCGAGGAGGCACGCAGTGAGTGCGGTGGCTCCCGCGAAGGCGACATGAGGAGGGACTGGAAAGAGAGCGCCTCCGCCAAGGATGTAGACGCGGGCGACGGCGGCGGTAGCGCTCGCAAGAGCGACGGGAATCACGCTGCGAGGCTTCCATTCGAACAGGAGGAGTTCTACCGCGAGGAGAATCGCGGAGATCGGCGCATTGAACGTCGCAGACATGCCGGCCGCGGCTCCCGCGACGAGGAGCGTTTTGCGTTCGACGCTGGAGAGATGAAAGAACTGCGCGATCATCGATCCGAAGGCGCCGCCGGTCATGATGATGGGTCCTTCGGCTCCAAAAGGTCCGCCAGATCCGATAGAGATTGCGGATGAGAGGGGTTTGAGAATCGCGAGTTTGGGCTCGACCCGGCTGCCATTGATCAGGATCGATTCGATGGCTTCGGGGATTCCGTGGCCGCGGATTCGATCGGAGCCATAGCGCGCCATGAGTCCGATGATCATTGCGCCGAGGACCGGGATAAATAATGCAAGCCAGCCGAGGTGGTTGTTGGCAGGGGAGACCATTTCGGTACTCACGCGGCCGAAGTAGAAAATGTTCGTGAAGAACGCGATCAGCCGCAGGAGAGCGGAGGCGACGAGAGTCGCCACAGTTCCGATGACGACGGCGAGAAACGACAGAGGGATAACGCGAAACGAGGTGGTGAAATCGCCGAGGGAGACTTCGCGGTCGATTTCATGCCGCTTCCAGGCATCGAGCACCTGGCGGTAATGCTTGCGCAAGACTTCAATCCTTTCCTTTCGTGAGGCTGAGAACGGCTTCGAGCGCTTTCATGAGCTCGGGGCCGGTTTTCTTGAGTTCGGTTTGATGCTGGACGGACAGTTCGTGGAGAATGCGTTCACCCGTGGGGGTAAGGCGAATAAGGACTTCACGGCGGTCGTCGGGTGCGGGCTCGCGAGAAACGGAGCCGCGCTCGACCATGCGATTGACGAGTTCGACGGCACTGTGATGACGGATCTGAAGCCGGGCGGCAAGCTCGCCGACGGTGGGGAGTTTTCCGATGGGCAGTCCTTTGATGGCGAGGAGAAGCTGATGCTGTTGAGGCTCGATGCCGTGGGCGCGGGCAGCTTCTTCGCTATAGCGAAGGAAGAGACGGATTTGATGTCGAAACTCGGCGAGGCTGCGATAGGCGGACAGAGAGAGGTCGCGGGCGGTAACTGCCACATTTATATCGTATCACGACATTTTCCTTATGGATGGTGGGCCCTGTAGGATTCGAACCTACGACCAACGGATTATGAGTCCGCTGCTCTAACCGGCTGAGCTAAGGGCCCGGGGGTTGTGACCCATTGTCGCAAATCGGTTTATGGACGAGGGTGAGCGACGGCTCCGTGAGCGGGGGCACTCGACTTGGAGTGATGGATCCGATTCATGTAATCTTCATTCGCGCGATCGTATCGTGCTCGCGCCTCCGTTACGATCAAACGCTGCTTACGAAGATCGGCAGCGGCGCGCTGCGCCTGTTCACGTTGAGATTTTTCGAGCTCGAAAAGCCGCCGAAGTTCTTTGCGCCATCCATCCAGCGCCATGTCGCGTTGACGTTTCGATTCATCGACCGTTCGCATAATCCCGCCAAGAGCTATGATTCCGACGATTGGACTCCCGGCGCGACGAGGCGTTACATTTTCTTGCCGTTAAGCGGTTTCAATCGACCAAAGCTTCGTAGGCCATTCGTTTGAATTGTTCGCCTGCCGGAGCACTGGTCGGTGGCAGAACGTTGATCAGGAAAACGCCAACCATATGTTCTTTTGGATCGATCCAAAACGCAGTACCCGCGGCGCCGCCCCAATAGTACTCTCCTTCGGAACCAACGGCGGCCGATTTGCCGGGGCCGAGGTTCACGGCGAATGTCAGGCCGAAGCCGTAGCCTTCAGGGAGCAATCCGGCCTTGGGGAGCGACCCGAGGTGATCGGACCGCATCAGCTCAACCGTCTTGCGGCCGAGAAGGCGAGTGTTCTCGAGTTGGCCCCCGTTGAGCAGCATCGTAACGAAGCGGGCGTAGTCGTCCAGTGTCCCGACCGATCCGGCACCGCCAAGCATCAGGGTTGGTTTGTATTTGTAGTGGTCCTGGGCGAATCCTTTACTTGGCTCGATTCCGCCGCCACCGCGCTTGGGCGTATAGAGCGTGGCGAGACGGCTCCACTTGGCTTCGGGAACAAAGAAGCCGGAGTCTTTCATACCGAGCGGCCCGTAGATGCGCTCCTGGAAGAACTGGTCGAGCGGTTTGCCGGAGATAACTTCGACCAGACGGCCAAGGACGTCGATTGAGTAGCCGTAGCGAAATTTGGTGCCGGGCTCGTCGTTGAGGGGAACGCTCGCGAGGCGCCTGGTTGCTTCGGCAAGATCGAAATTCACGTCGGGCGCTCCGCCCATCATCTGGATTTTGGTGTAGACCGGGGCGCCGTCCTCACCGCGCGGGCCGGCGTAGTCGAGGCCGGTAGTGTGACGGAAGAGATCGCGGATGAGTATCTGGTGTTGGGCGGGCACGCTCGAATAGATCTTCTTGCCGGATGCATCGATAGTTTCCGTGCCGACGCGCATTTCCTTGAACTCAGGAAGATATTTCGAGACGGGATCAGTAAGGGAGAATTTGCCTTCTTCGTAGAGCATCATCGCCGCTACGCCAGTAATGGCTTTGGTCATCGAGTACATGCGGACGATGGTGTCAGGCTTGTACTCGCCCCAGGTCTCGCGGAAAACGATCTTGCCGTTGCGGGCGATGAGGCCGGAAGCGCCGTTAAGGCGGCCTTCCTTGACGTGCTCACGCATGACGATGTTAATGCGGTTGAGACGTTCAGGGGAGAATCCAGCGCGATCGGGCGCGGCTGACGGGAGGTCCGCTGCCAGCAGAGAGAAGCGCACGAACGAAACAGCCAGCGTTGATAGGAGCGTAATGCGCATGGGCTTATAATACACGAGGCCCGCGTCCAGAATAGAAAGCTCGCCGGCTGCCGAATTTCCGAAAATTGCAGTTTTATTTTCTTCCGGCGGCCGCCTTTATTCCATCGCAAGCGTCATCGAATCCCGCGACCGACGGAGGTATGAATCCCGAATTTTTAAAGCAGGTTTCTTCTGCACCGGGAGACTGCCGTATAGCGCTCAGCCCACTGTTGTTCAGAGGTGCAAAGAGGATGGAGCTATAGCAGGCCGGCCGATTCGTGCGGCTGCCTGTGCGGTAGTCGAAGGGGGTATATCATGAGCGGAGACGGAGTCACCATGATGCGATATGCGTTTGTTTTTTGCGCGCTTCCATTGATCGCCGCCGATTGCGGCGGGCTGAACGCTTTGAAGCTGAAAGACACTTCGCTGACTGCGACCGACGTCGGAGCCGGAGCATTTACACCTCCGGCCGGTCCAGCAATTAAGGATATGCCGGCTTTTTGCCGGGTGCAGGGAGTGATCAAGCCGTCGGCTGATTCGGATATTGAGTTCGAAGTATGGCTCCCCGTGTCGGGATGGAACGGAAAATATCAGGGAGTTGGCAACGGCGGATTCGCAGGTTCGATTCAGTATCCGCTGCTTGCTGCGGGCGTGAAAAGCGGCTATGCAACGGCGTCGACGGACACTGGTCACAAAGGTGGCGCGACGGATGCCGATTGGGCGATGGGTCACTATGAAAAGATCGTGGATTTCGGCTATCGCGCAATCCATGAAATGACGGATCGATCCAAGGCGATCGTGGCGGCTTACTATGGCGGGGCGGCGAAACGGTCGTATTTCGCGGGGTGCTCGAATGGCGGACGGCAGGCGCTGCTCGAAGCGCAGAGGTATCCGGCGGACTATGACGGGATCATCGCGGGGGCTCCGGCAAACTTCCTGACACACCATCTTGTGGGGTTCGTGTGGAACGCGCAGGCGTTGGATGCCGCGCCGATTCCAGCGTCGAAGATGAAGGCGATTGAAGCGGCCGCGGTTGAGGCGTGCGACGCGCGTGACGGAGTAAAGGATGGCGTGATCGACGATCCGACCAGGTGCCATTTCGATCCGTCGGTGCTGCTGTGTAAGGGGGCCGAATCGGATGCCTGTCTGACCGAGGCACAAATCGGGACACTGAAGAAGATCTACGCGGGTCCGAGGGGCTCGGGGGGCGAACAGATTTTCCCGGGATATCTGCCGGGCGGGGAAACCGGCTTCGGGGGTTGGCCAGGATGGATCACGGGGGCGGGTACGATCAAGAGTTTTCAGTTCCAGTTCGCAAAAGGGTTCTTCTCCGACATGATTTATTCGGACGCGAGTTGGGACTTCAAGAAGTTCGATTTCGACAAGGATACGAAGGTCACCGACGATAAGGGCTCGCACAACTTTAACGCCACGGATCCGAACTTGAAGGCGTTTAAGGACCGGGGCGGGAAGCTAATTTTGTTCCATGGCTGGAGCGATGCCGCGATTCCTCCGGTGAATACCGTCAATTACTACGAGAGCGTACTGAAGAAGATGGGCGATAAACAATCGGCGACGTTCGTCCAGTTGTACATGGCGCCGGGAATGCAGCATTGCGGCGGCGGTCCTGGTCCGAACGAATTCGCGGCGCTGGTTCCGAATAGGCTGGATGCGGAGCACAGCCTGACCAAATCTCTGGAACATTGGGTGGAAGACGGGGTCGCGCCACAAAAGGTGATCGCGAAGAATGGCGCGCGGACACGTCCTTTGTGTCCCTATCCGCAGGTGGCGAAATATAAGGGCTCCGGTAGCACCGACGAAGCGGCGAATTTTACCTGCGCAGGTCCGGAGAAGCGCAAGTAAACGCCGCTAGGCGGGCTGACAGATAAGAGACGACTTGCGAATCACGGATTCGTATCGCGCCGCGAGGGTCCGGAACCGCGAGGCTTCCGCGGGATCCACGCTTTTCGCAGCCATTAAGCAGTAGGCCAGACGAAAGGCGCTATAGGCGACCAGATAGAATGGCACGCGCTTGCGTATCGACGGTTTGAAGTGCGATAGAAAACTCTCATCAAGAGAGAATTCGACACATGCGGCGGCGATATCCCAAGCTATGTCTTGTGGTCCGGGGAAGAAATGGTCATCGTAATGATCGACCGCGTCTGTTTTCAGAAATCCTGAGGGAGTTTCGATCCATTCGTGCGGGAGCATGCGCCCATCGAGCTCACAGGCGGGGGCGTCCTCGATGAGTGCGCGCAGCGCGAGAAGAGCGGAGGCGTCGACATCGAGAGTTTCCTCCAGATTGATTGCAAGCATTTCGGCGAGGCTGTTCCAGGGAACCGGCGCCGCGGCCGGCATCGTATCAAGGATGTGATTCAGATAATCCGCGATCCGAGTGACAAGCGACGGAGTCGCGTTGGTCACTGGCTGTCCGGGGACAAATGCGCTGTAGAGGAATCCGGAACTGAATTTCAGGGGCTCGGGCGCAAAACCGGAATCGTACAGGGATCGAGCGCGTTCGAAAGCTTGCTTTCCGCGCCGCAGCCCGACGAATTTTGCGAGGACCTTAGGCGATTGTGTCCGAAGAAATTTTCGACGCTCGTGCTGCGGATGGACGGCCGGATAATAGCCTGGACAGAGTACTTCGCGCCACCGTCCTGCCGAAAGATCCTGCCAGCGGTCTGGATCGTCCAACAGGATGGCCGGGTTGAAATCGGACACAATCGAGCGATGGCGATGAAAACGATCTCGTGCGAGAGATGAAATGAGCTTCGCCGGATCCGGTGTCCAGCTCGGAAAGAGAAAGATGTGAGAGTCGAGGACGCCCGCATCCGACAATGCCTCCGCTACGGATGCAAATGAGGATCCGCTAAGGCCTGGACCTTCGTCCACGACAAGGTAGTGCGCTAGAGGATCGATCGCACGATCGATTTGAGTCACGCGCTGGAACGGATGACCCGACGGACGGACTGTGAATGATTTCACCGCGACGCCGGATTCGGCGATTGTACCCGCCACTGCGGCGCTCAGACTTGTTCCAATACTGCGGATCCCGATCACCACACACTCACGTGGTCGGACATCGCGAATGAATCGTTCGGCGGCATTCACGTACGATTCGGGGAACAGTCCGTAGTATGCGTATCCTTCCGGAACAGACAACTCGATCGTATGAGGAACGTCAGAGTGGATGGAAAGATCGACCGGATGGACCGCGTGTCCGCGACAGGAGCGGTAGAAAAGCCTACCGATCAATGTGGAGATATGGCGTAGTTCAGAAATCGTAGGATGAGCGGGCGGAAGCAGGTCGGCGATTCCGCACTCAAGTTCGCCGAAGTCGATCAAGAGATCGCGCAAGGCATCGTGGTCTCGGGCATCGTATTTTTCGAGGCTCGCGAGGATGTCTGCGGTAGAAATTCTGCGCCGCTGTTCGCGATAGATGATCATGTGCTGTTTTCCGTCCCTTGCGCATCAAATCATGTATGCTCGTGCTGCTGATTCGCCATGCGATGACGCCGGTACAGGACAGGCTCGGCCAACGCGCGGCAATCTCGCTGAGTCCCGAGGGCGAATTGCAGGCGACACGATTGGCTCAGCGTTTGAAGAACGTGAATCTCGCGGCTGTTTTCACGAGTCCGTTGACGCGCGCCGTTCAAACCGCGCGCGCGATCGTGGCGCGGCGGGAGGTTCCTCTGATCACGGAGGCGGCGCTGCGTGAAGTTGACGTTGGCGAGTGGGACGGCCGCACATTCTCGGAACTCGAAGCCATGGGTCTCTGGAAACACTTCAATACGTTCCGAAGCGGAGTGCGGACCCCGGGAGGTGAAATGATGATCGAGGTGCAGGCCCGCATTGTGGGCTGTCTTGAGCGATGGGCTCGCGAGTATGGTGACCACACGATCGCAGCGGTGAGCCATGCCGATGTGATTCGTGGAGCAATTTGCCATTATTCGGGAATTCCTCTGGACGTTTCGATGCGAGTCAGGATCTGCCACGGTTCGATCAGTGCGCTCAGCCTGTGGGAATCCGGGGCGCAGCTAATCTGCTTGAATGATTCAGGCGAGTGGGGAGGCTGGTCCAGCTAAATCGCGGCCCCTTCGGCGTAACGATGCATATTCTTCCTTTCTTCGGGGGAATCCTCATTGCTCGCGCGGCTTCGGCCAAGTTGTTTCGTGTGATAGACACGAGTTCATTTCACGCTGTTTCTTAGAAAAAAACCCAGTCGAGCCGTCATTCCGGCGGCTGGACTGGGTAGCAGCAAAAGTGGGAGTTGCCGAACTAGGATCCCAGTCGCGACGTGGTTTTCCGAAAGTTTAGACCTGTCCGGTAGGGCGATTGTTTCAGTCGTCCGAGTCATTGCAAGCGCAGCGGCTTCTTCACCGCTCTTTCCTTGAAACGAAGAAACGAGCGATCCGCGCGCGAGCGAATTTGCTCTCGCTCTCATCAATTTTCAGTAACGTTCCATCAGCGAGCCGTACTTGAATCTGAGACACCGGTTGGATTTAAGTTTCTGTACGGATCGGAGTTATGGGGAGTCTCATCGTTGTGGTTGAACGGAACCGGGTGGAACGTCTGGACAGGCTGATCGACGAAATTGCGATGCCACAGGAGAGCGAATGCGAACTGCTTCGCGAGCATCTGGAGAGTGCCCGGACATATCTTCTCGGCTCGATGCCGTTGGAGTACAGTCTGACTCTTCAGTTAGCAAACCAAGTGGTAAACTGCATCTCCAATCGGGCGCGTAGGGAGCGGGTCAAGAAAGCCATAGATGACCTTCTTGCTGAACAGGAAGTCTCGACCAGGAAGTGAATGCCTTAAGCTCAGGTTCCCGAGACAAATTCGCGGCAAGCTTATCGGCCATCTTGGCGAAGTCGCTGTTTGTGACCATCCATCCATCGGCCATACCTTGTTCAGGATCTCAACGCCGTCGCGGGATGGTTACGGCATCGTAGCGCGGCATAGCATGCCAAATAATCGCCGGCCATTCGCTCCAACGTAAACCTCTGCGCCCGGGCTTTCGAAGTTTGGCCAAGCTTTGCGCGTTTCTCGGGCGATCGGATCAAACTCTGAAGCTGGTGCAACAATTCTCCTTCGTCATGGGGATCGACAAAGGCCGCGGCGCCGCTCCAGTTTTCGCGCAAGCTTGGGATATCGCCGAGGACAAGAGCGCAACCTGATAGCGCCGCTTCGAGAATCGAGAGGCCAAACGGCTCGTAACGAGCCGGCAACGCGTAGATTGAAGCGCGAGCGTACCAATCACGGAGAGAAGTCGGCGCGAGAGTACCCAACCTTTTGATGTTGTGGAAATCGCCGCCTTCGCCCGCGGCGTATACGGGCCATTCGCATCTCTGCGCGGCATAATCGAGTGCTTGAAGATTCTTGGCTCGATCCCAGAATCTACCTGCGGTAAGAATGATGGGTTCCTTCGGGACGGACCGGAACAAGGCCGTGTCGCAGCCGTTCGGAATCACCGCAGCAGGCGACGAATATCCATAGAGGGTCTTGATCGCTTGAAGCATCGCATTCGATGGAGCCACCACATAATCAGCAGCATGGATCCCCATCTTCACTCGTCTGCGATATTCATCCCAGGCGGCCGGCGCGGACTCAGAATGCACGGCGCTCCACCACGAAAGAACACATGAGTGGGCTACGACAAGCTTCGGAGCCTTCCACGCAATCGCTCCGTGCGAGTAGCCGTTCAGGTGAACGACTTCCGGCGCGACTTCCCGTTCGAGAGACAACAACCATTCCGATGCCTCGTCGACGTCGTCCCATGGGTCATCCATCCACTCAAGTTTGTAATCCCTCCAACGGATATCGATTTCCTTCGCATCCTCGTATCGCGACGGCGACGGTCTCGGACCCATCGTCGCCAGAGTTACGTGGATGCCGCTACGTGCGAGGGCACGGCTGAGATCGAGAGCGTAGGTCCAAACGCCGCCCACCGCGTCGGTGGTCATCAAGACACTTCGAAACATTCAACGCCCCTCGAGCTCCGCAAGGGGAATGGGACGTTCATCCTGAATATCGCTCAACTCCGAATGTTTCGACAAGTAATACGAGTGCGCACGCTCCCACGCATTGTCATCTGGAAGACCCCAGCGCCGCGTGTAATCAGGAGAGCCGGGATAGGGGAATAATGGGACGGGATCGTTGGCCCAGACTCCGGAATCGCGCATTTCGCGCCGCCACCGTTGGATCTCATTCCGGTCATCGCTTTCCAATGCGATGAGATTCCCTTGAACAAACGGAATTCGCCGCTTGGCGTAGATAAGACGCTCCGAAAGTTCGGCGGTCGTCATCCGGCATTTCTTATCCAAAAGATCCCGGCCCTGGGACGTCAGGCTTTCGACGCCAGCCTCTATCGAAACACAGCCAGCGTCAGCCAGCAGGTCGATCATTTCGTGATTCCAAAGGTCGATTCGCGTTTGAATTCCGATCTTTACCTTCTTTTGGGCTAGAGCCTGGAGCAGGTCCGGACGCGGAAGAAAAATCTCGTCGATGAAGTAGACATACTTCACATCTTGTCTCAGGAGGCCATCCAATTCACCAAGGATCGCGTCCAGCGGCCGGCGCCGATATGCGTCTCGAAAATTATCCTTTGCGCAGAAAGTGCAGTGAAACGGGCATCCCCGCGAAGCCTCCATCTCTGCGCCGGTTCCCTCAAACGGTGTGTCGTACCGGTGATGGTGATGGTCGTGAGCCGCTATCACGACGTCCGGCCATGCGAGAGAGGGTAGTGCCCCCAAATCCGACGTGTGACGCACGAAGGATTCCGACAATTTTGAAACGATTGAGGGATGCGATTGCAAGGAGTCTGCCAGCCGGGGAATGACTTCTTCGCATTCACCAGTGATTACCGCATCAACGTCAAGTTTTGAGAGCGTTGCTCCTGGGGTGGTTGATCCGTGAGGTCCCACCGCGACAATAGTGTCGACAAATGGCCGGATCGCTTGAATCAAGCGCCTGGGCACTCTCAATTCGGGCGGCGGACATCTCCAGAAGAGATAGCTCGGCGCCGTCGTGACTATCGTAAAATCGGGTTGAAAACGCTTCAGGATCTCGCATACATCGAGATCGCTGACGTCGGCCATTTGAGCATCGAGCAATAATGCATTGTGGCCTTCGCGCTGGAGAAGTATCCTGGCATAGCCGAACTCCAGCGGTAAATGCGGTTCACGACACCCGAAATAGATGCTTCCTTCAAAGCTCCAATTCGGATTTACAAGCGCGAAACGCAATCAGGCCTCCTGCATCACGCTTGTAAATGGAGAGCCGGCCCGGTAATGTTCCAGCCACTCATATAATCGTGAAATGCCCTCTTGAACACCGACTTGAGGTTTCCAACCGGTCGCATTTTGGAAGCTTTGAAAATTCGAGACGTAGTAGCGCTGATCGCCAGATCGCCAAGGCTCGGTCCTGATACGCAGCTTTGGCAGCCCGAGCCGCTCGAGCGCACGAACCAGTTCGATGAGGCTGATCGTTCGCTCCGCGCCCCCTCCGATATTGAATGCCCGCCCGGCAATTTCAGTGATTCGTGCGTTAGCGCGCAGGAAAGCGTCCACAAGATCGTCCACAAACAGCACGTCGCGAACCTGTGCGCCATCGCCATAAATCGTCAGCGGAATCTGTTCCATCGCTCGGATCATAAAATGCGCAACCCACCCTTGATCCTCATTGCCGAATTGATGAGGGCCATATATGCAGCTCATGCGAAATACAGTGGCGGGAATACCATAAATGCGCGCGTAATCCAACACATACTGGTCAGCGGCGCCTTTGCTACAACCATAAGGACTATGAAAATCGAGCGGGCGTGTCTCATCCGTTTCAGCCCGCCGCAACGGAGCCCGAGGAAAGTAGCGGCCTCCAATCCGCTCAAGGGGGATGTCGTTCAATGAGCCATAGACTTTATTTGTGGATGTGAATACGATTCCAGGCGGGTTCGGCTGCCGGCGAATCGCTTCCAGGACATTTAGTGTTCCCCGGGCATTGATCTCGAAATCCGTGATCGGATCATTCAAACTGGAGGTAACGGCGACTTGCGCGGCGAAGTGGAACACCTGATCCACGGCTTTCACGGCTACATCGACGTCGCTCGTGCTTCGGATATCTCCGATTCGGATATCAAGTTTCCCTTTTGGCGAATGGCGAAGCCAACTAAGATTTTGTTCCGCCCCGAGGCGCGAGAGATTGTCCAGAATCCGGACGCCGATTCCCATCGATAAGAGCCGGTTGGCGAGATTTGTACCGATAAATCCGGCGCCTCCTGTTATGAGGGCTTGTTTCACACCATCAGCCCCCGTATTTCCAGTTCTGCACGCGATTGATCCACACTGTCGTGCGTCACCTGACTTTCGAGCCACGTAGCGAGATTCTTCAAACCCTCCTCAAATCTGACCTTGGGTGTGTAACCCAAAATAGCCCGCGCCCGAGAGATGTCGGCGAAGCAATGCCGGATATCGCCAGCGCGGAATCGGTTCGTGATCTGAGGATGAAGGTGCGGCTTACCCAAAACGTCTGCGATTTGCTTCGCGACTTGATAGATCGTCATTGGCTCGCCGCTGGCAACGTTAATTACCTTGTCGGTCGCCTCGGCGCGCTCAAGGGCCAATCGGCACGCGCGCGCCACATCCGTTACGTGAACGAAATCCCGGCGCTGGTTCCCGTCCTCATTCAGCAATGGCGCCTTGCCGTTTAACAGCCGCGACGAGAAAATCGCGAGAACTCCTGTATATGGATTTGAGAGCGCCTGGAACGGCCCATATGCGTTAAAGAATCGAAGTGCGACTGTAGGGATACCATACACGCGTCCGATCATTAAACACATCCGCTCCTGGTCAAATTTGGACAGGGCGTAAACCGAATTGAGCACAGGTGTTTTCGACTCCGGCGTCGCCATTGGAATCAACTCTTCTCCGTCTTCATCGCTCAATTCCCAGGTACCGGTCTTGATTTGATCGATCGATCGCTCCGCGTTGTTTACCTTGACGCCATTCCTTCGCTTATAGAGACCTTCGCCATATACGCTCATGCTCGACGCGACGACCAACCGCTTGATGGGACGCTCGACCAGTTGCTCCAGGAGCACAGTTGTCCCGAGATTGTTTACAGAGGTGTATTCCGCGATTTCATACATGCTCTGACCCACACCGACGCGCGACGCGAGATGAAACACTGCATCGACACCCTGTAACGACTTTCGAACAGTAGCAGCGTTACGTATGTCTCCAACAATCAATTCGGCGTCGCGGGACAGATAATCTGGCCGCGCGCGCTTCGTCCCGTGAACCTGCGGAATGAGGCTATCGAGTACTCGGACTCGATAACCATTTTCAAGAAGTTCATTTGTCAGGTGCGCGCCGATAAAACCGGCTCCGCCGGTAATCAGGACCTGCGATGAGGGCATCGCTGAGGTAAGTGCAATCGACAGACCTTTGCCCGATCGGAATCTTCAACAAATTATTTCGCGCGTAAGTATTCGCGATCGCAATCAGTACGTCGCCACTCATGCGATCGCACCCGAAACGTCATGACCGCGAATGTGGAACAAAGTTCTCTATCTGCGCAGAAAGAGAGGCAGCATTGTCACTTTTTTTGAAAACGCAACGTAAGCAGGCGAGCTAATAAGCCGGAGGATCGCTTGCGGGAAACGAAAGCTCCGACCCAAGATCAACGATATCCTTCGGTTCCCAATTTCCGGCCGCCGGCGTTTGAAACGCTCCGAATAGCGGACGTCCAGTGGCGCCCAAGCGGATTAATTCGGCTCCGACTGCCCCGAGAAGTAAGTCAAGCGGACCGCGCCGGATCAAACCGCGCGCAATGAGAACGCCTCCGCCAATCAGCGCAGCGGCTCGGACTGGGCCTGTCAATTCTCTGGATGGTTGCACGACCTCAGGCTCGCGCAGAAGCATCCACGTGTCAATCCCAGCTCCTGAAAATCCGGAGGAATGCGAATTGCAGGGATTTTTTCGATCAGCCAAGGAGACCAAGGAATTCTTATGAAGATTGACTCGATTGACACGCTGCTAACGGAGGAACTGCGGGATGTTTATGACGCCGAAAAACAGATTACAAAGGCCCTGCCCAAGATGATGAAAGCCGCGCATTCACAGGAGCTGAAGCACGCGCTCGAGGAACATCTTGAGGTCACTAAGGGACAAATTTTCAGGCTTGAGGAAATTTTTGATCTGATTGACGAAAAACCTCGTAGCCATCCATGCGCCGGAATGAAGGGGATCATCGCTGAAGGAAACGAAATGCTTCAGGCGGACAAACGCCAATCGCATGAGAACTTGATGGACGCAGCCATCATCTCTGCGGCGCAGCGCGTGGAGCACTACGAAATCGCCGCATATGGCACTCTGCGAACATACGCGGAGATGCTCGGGAACGACCGGGTTGCGAATCTCCTTGAGCAAACCAAGAAAGAGGAAGCAGAAGCAGATCGGAAATTGTCCGAAATCTCCGGGCGTCTGCTCACCGCGGAACGTCAAGGCTCCCAGGAGGAGACGGAGAACGGGCGCATGACCGGAAATGGCCGGAGCCGCTCGCCCCATGCGAAAGCTTCGGCCCGCTCGCGCCGCGCTTGAAACGCGAATCGACCGGCGAGCTCTAATGACCAGCACGGAAGGACCCAGTTTATGTACTGCAAAACAGTTGCCGTGGCCCTCGCCGCTCTTCTCGGCGCGATTGCGTACGCGCAGGATGCACAGCCACAGAGTAGAGCGCGGGGCCGATCCATGAGTGACCAGCAGTTCTTGACCAAGGCTGCTGAGGGCGGGAAGGCTGAAGTTCAGATGGGCCAGCTCGCCTCGCAAAACGGCTCGAATAGCTGTGTGAAGCAATTTGGAGAACGAATGGTGGCGGATCACTCGAAAGCGAACGACCAGGCCAAAGCGGTCGCCGCCCAGAAAGGAATTATCCTGCCCGCGTCAATGAACTCTAAAGATGAATCGCTGTATCGAAGCCTTTCTGCAAAGACCGGCGCGGAGTTCGACAAAGCCTATATGGCGGCCATGATCAACGATCATCGCGAGGATATTGCAGAGTTTCGTCAGGAAGCGAATTCGGGCAACGATCCGGACATCAAATCGTGGGCGGCGAAAACGCTTCCCGTGCTGGAGGAGCACCTTCGGTCGGCGGAAAGCTGCGGCAAACAGGTTGGTGTGACGACGGCGCCGACCGGTGGCGATCTTCGATAGGCGGTCCGACATCACGGGAGCACGCAAATGCGCTTCGTGATGTTTTACCATTCCCTGGTTTCGGACTGGAATCATGGGAACGCGCACTTTCTCCGCGGCATCGCAACGGAGCTCCGCGCTCGCGGTCACGATCTTTTGATCTTCGAACCTGAGAACGGTTGGAGCACTCGGAATCTGATTCAAGATCAAGGCCACCAGCCCTCGGAGGATTTTCGGGAAGTTTATCCGGATTTGCTCAGCTCGCCCTATGACCTAAATGCGTTCGATCTGGACGAATCGCTTGACGGAGCAGATGTAGTGATCGTCCACGAGTGGAACCCGCGATCTCTGATCGAGCGGATTGCGAATCATCGGAAATCACATGCGTATCGCTTGTATTTCCACGACACTCATCACAGGTGCGTAAGCGATCCCGGATCGATCGGGCTAGAAAATTTACGGGATTTTGACGGCATCCTGGCTTTCGGCGAGTCGTTGCGCATCCGCTACCAACAATATCCGGGGGTACCAAAAGTATGGGTTTGGCACGAGGCCGCAGATACCAGGATCTTCTATCCCCGCGATCGAACTACGCGGTGCGGCGATCTTGTGTGGATCGGCAACTGGGGCGATGATGAGCGCAAGCGCGAATTGAGCGATTTCTTGTTCGCGCCAGTCCGACGCCTCAAACTACAGGGCCGCGTCTTCGGAGTCCGCTATCCGCAGACTGCTCTGGATGAGCTCTCCAAATCCGGGCTTCATTATGGTGGATGGTTGGCGAACTTTCGAGTGCCGCAAATTTTCTGCGAGTTCGATTTTACCGTTCATGTCCCGCGCGCACCGTATCGCCGCGAACTGCCGGGGGTTCCAACGATCCGCGTTTTCGAGGCGCTCGCTTGCGGGATACCTATGATCTCCGCTCCCTGGGACGACACGGAGAATTTGTTCACTCCGGGCAAGGACTATCTGGTCGCCGGCGACACGGATGAAATGACAGAAATGCTTAGAGAACTACGTGACAACCCACGACTGCGTTCGGAAACTGCCGAGCACGGCTTGGCTACGATCCGGCGTCGCCACACGTGCGCCCATCGCGTCGACCAGCTCCTGGACATCGTGAGGCAATGATGAAACCAGATTTTCAGATCGCTTTTTTCGGATCGAGCCTCGTGTCGGCCTATTGGAACGGGGCAGCGACTTACTATCGTGGTTTGCTTCGCGCGCTCGCTGACCGTGGAGCAAAGATCACCTTTTTCGAACCCGACGCATATCAACGCCAGGAACATCGCGACATTGGAGACCCCGACTGGGCCGCCGTGAAAATCTACCAACCTGATCAGGAATCCTTGCGCCGGGTCGTCAAGGAAGCTCGGGGCGCGGACCTGATCGTCAAAGCGAGCGGAATCGGCGTGTTCGATCCAGAACTTGAGTCCGCCGTTCTTGACGCGCGAATGCGCGGTGGTCTTGTTGCGTTCTGGGACGTAGACGCCCCAGCCACACTGGACCGAATCGAGTCGAATCGAAATGATCCATTCCGCCAGTTGATTCCCAAGTACGACGTAATCTTTACCTACGGCGGCGGACAGTCCGTAGTTTCGGCATATGAGCGAGCCGGCGCGCGCGCCTGCATTCCGATCTATAACGCGCTCGACGAATCCACTCACCATCCGGTTCCGCCCGATCCTCGATTCGAGGCCGATCTCGCATTCCTCGGAAACCGATTGCCGGATCGCGAGGCGCGGGTGGACGAATTCTTCTTCCAGCCGGCTGAGCAGATGCCCGGGCGGCAATTCTTGATCGGCGGAAACGGATGGGAAGCTCGCCCGATACCTGGCAATGTACGTTCAGTGGGGCACGTTTATACGCGCGATCACAACGCCTTCAACTGCACGCCCCGCGCGATCCTCAACATCAGTCGAGAGAGCATGGCTCGCTATGGATTCAGTCCTGCAACTCGAATCTTCGAAGCCGCGGGGGCCGGAGCCTGCATCATCACCGATGACTGGGCCGGCATCGAATTTTTTCTGAAACCTGACGAAGAGATCCTGGTCGCCCGCAATGGACGTGAGGTCGCCGATCATCTCCGGAACCTCACCTCCGGCCGGGCTCGGGACATCGGCGCCGCCGCGCGCCGGCGAATTTTGACCGAGCATACCTACGCTCATCGAGCTCGCGAGGTCGAGCGGGCGATCGATGAAATCGAAATGAGGAATGAAAGTGCCCCAGCTTGACATTGTCGTTCTCGGTCTATCGATAACTTCGTCCTGGGGAAACGGGCATGCAACCACTTATCGTTGCCTTCTGCGCGGGCTCGCGCAACAAGGCCATCGCATTCTTTTCCTGGAACGCAATGTTCCTTGGTACGCCTCGAATCGGGACCTGGAATCAGCGCCGTACGCCGACGTCAAGCTCTACCAAAGCCTGAACGAACTGCGGGAGGGATTTGCCGGCGCCGTCCGAAACGCGGATCTTGTGATTGTAGGGTCCTATGTTCCCGAGGGTGTCGCTGTTGGCGATTGGGCTATCCGTACCGCCAAAGGCGTGGTCGCCTTCTATGATATTGATACGCCCGTCACGATGGCCAAGCTCGATGCCGGTGATCACGAATACATCTCGCCTGAAATGGTCCCGCAGTATGATCTCTATCTCTCATTCACTGGCGGGCCCATGCTGGCTCATCTTGAAAGCCATTACGGGGCCAGAACCGCCCGACCGCTTTACTGTGCGGTCGATCCACACGAATATTTCCCCGATCCACAGCCTCAGCGCTGGGCGCTGGCCTTCATGGGCACCTACAGCGCTGAGCGTCAACCAGCGGTGGAGCGCCTACTTATTGGGCCTGCTCGCGAGCTAAGTAATGAGAAGTTTTGCGTCGCCGGATCGATGTTTCCAGATTCGGTCGAATGGCCGGAAAACCTTCAGCGAATCGATCACCTGGCTCCAAACAATCATCGCTCTTTCTATAACGCCCAAAGATTCACGCTCAATCTCACGCGAACAGAGATGATCCGTGCTGGTTATAGTCCGAGCGTCCGCCTGTTTGAGGCTGCCGCTTGTGGAACACCTATTATTTCCGATTGGTGGTCCGGACTGGATCAATTCTTCACCCCAAAACATGAGATTCTCATCGCCGGCTCGACGGCCGATGTTGTGGGATACCTCCGAGACAAGGATGAAGACAGGCGCATGCGCATGGCTGAAAAAGCCCGCAATGCGACTTCGGCCAGACACACCGGCCTGCATCGAGCTCATGAATTGGAAAAATATTTCAAGGAGGCGGCGAACAGGAAGGCTCGGGCGGCACCACGTGCCGCCCTTATGTGACGCGAGGATCAACGGTTGGGAGACTTCACGCCCGGCCGGTCCATGTTCGCGAAATCGCCCTTCTCTTCCGAACTGGACGAGATATCCTCGGCTCCAGTGTCTTCGAGAATCTGCTTCGCTTTCTTGGTCCAATCGCTGTTGTCGGAATGTACCGAAAGCAGTATGTTTCCACGCTTGATCCGTCCTTCATAACGCTTGGCTTCGTATTCGGGAATTCCCATCCCGATCAAGGCGCCCGTGATTCCGCCGATCACTCCACCGGCGCCCACGCCTGTCAGCGCGCCGATAATTGGTCCCGCGGCAATCAGCGGCCCGACGCCTGGAATCGCCAGGCTGCCTATACCGGCAAGCCACCCGAGCGCGCCGCCGATCACACCACCCGCCACGACCCCGGTCGCCGTACCTTCGGGTGCTTTCGTGTCCTTCTCATGGGCAAACTCCTTTGTCCCGACGTTTTCCGGAAAGAGCACAGAGATATCGGTATTCCGGTATCCGGCGGCTTTCAATTCATCCACAGCATTTTCTACCTGCTGTCTGGTGGCATAAATGCCAAAAACTGCGGTATTCGCCATAATTTCTCCTTATTATTTTTTCGGGGCGACGGTTAATTCGTTGTTCACAGCCGTCACGCCCGCGATCGCTTTGGCTTTCGCTTCGACCGCTGCTTTCTCGTCCTCACTTCTTACTGGTCCACGCAAGGTCACGTTCCCGTTTTGCGAGATGATCTTGACGTTGTGTGCGTAGGTTGACAACGACTTGTCGTCCACAATGGATTTGCGGATCTGCGCCGTGAGATCCCGATCCTGTTTATTCATGCTTTGCTGGTCGGCTGTCTGGCCGCCGCTGCGATTGGCGCGAGTGTTGTCGGGTTTAGGTGTGTCCTGCGCCCAAGAAACGCTATGCGCCGTGCAGAGAGTCATTGCGCACAGGATCACCGTGCCGACAAAACGCGGTATTTTCATTCAAGCACCTCCCTTAAGTGAGACAGATATGGCAGGGAGATGTTTCGTCTATTGCAGGCACCACCTATTGCATCACGACAACGTCAACATTGCCCGTTCGCCGCGCGACCGTTGCCGCGACGGCTCCGCCCGAACGGAAAAGCAGTAAGTCGACCGAAGCATTCGCCACGCGAATATCTCGAATTCGCAACTGCTCGAGAAACTCCGGAAGCACGGGACGCACCAGGCAAATTCTTCCGCTCGCCGCATCAATGTTCAATCCAATAGAGGATTGAAGGAGAAAGAAAGCCGCCGCTGCCGACCAGGCCTGCGGCGAACACGCAACCGGATACGACGTCGGCCCCTTGCCTGGCCGGCGCGGAAATCCGCAGAACAACTCCGGCAACCGGTTAAAATCAAACTCGCGTGCCACTTCAAACATTCCTGTGAGGAGCTGTGCCGCGCGATGTGTTAGCCGGTATCGAGCAAACCCACCCGCGATAATCGCGTTGTCGTGCGGCCACACGGAACCGTTGTGATATGACATCGGATTGTAGCGCGATTCCGAATCGCCGACTGTTCGTATTCCCCAGCCGGAGAAAAATCGCTCGCTCGCGAGCTGATCCGCTATCATCGCTGCCCGGTCCGGGCTGGCGATCCCTGTGAACAGGCAATGCCCCGCGTTCGATGTCCGTACTAAACAGGGCTTCTTGTCTCCATCAAGGGCCAGCGCGTACATGCCGATCTCCTCGCGCCAGAACTGCTCCTCGAACCGCTTCTGAAGATTGTGAGCGTCCTGGATGAGTCGTTGCGCTGTCTCGTGCTCGCCCAGTGCCGCCGCTATGGTCGCCATTTCTAATTTCGCGCCATAGACATAGCCTTGCACCTCGCAAAGAGCAATCGGAGCGTGTGCTAGCGAGCCGTCCGCATGAAAAACAGAATCCTGTGAATCTTTCCAGCCCTGCTGAACCAGTCCGTTTTCAGATCGACGGCAGTATTCAACGAATCCATCCCCGTCGAGATCTCCGTAGCGGTCAATCCATTCCAGAGCGCTGCGCAAATTGTGCCAAATAGATCGGATGAAAGGAAGATCGCCCGTTCGCCGATAGTACTGACCCGCTAGGATCAGATAGAGCGGCGTTGAGTCCACACTCCCGTAATAACGCCTGAATGGAATCTCGCCCAGCGCGGCCATCTCGCCTCCGCGCGCCTCGTGCAGAATTTTTCCAGGCTCGGCATCCTGCTCCGGCACAACCTCGTTGGCTTGTGTAGCGCTGAGAAAATTCAAAACACCGCGGGCGATCGATGGCGCGTTCCAAAGGCACTCGATCGCGGTAATGATGCCATCGCGGCCGAATGGCGTCGCAAACCAAGGGACGCCCGCATAAGGGTATAGTCCCGACGGTTCGGCCGTCAAAAGCATTTCCAGGTCGACCTGCGATCGCTCCATCCATTGGTTGAACCGCTCATTGGAGCTGGAGATCGTCGAAGTAAGGCGCTCTGCGCTCTCGGCCGCGGTGCTCGCTTGCGTCAGGGCTCGAACATAATCGGTCGACTTCGGCTCGCCTTCGCCCAGTTGACAATCCACGACCAGGTCGAGAGATCTCTCCTCGTTTGGTCCCAGCCTGACCGTAAAGTGCATCGAGCCCGGATAAGTTACCTGCGGCTCCGTTTCGGACCGGATGATTGTCCGCCGCATCACCGAATCGAGCCCGAGATAGCCCAGCGTGACCGCCCCATCTCCAACTTCCGGGTGGAGCATCATCCCTTTCTTGTCGCGCTTGGTTCCACGGACTTCGAATATGTCGGCGTAATCAGCCCTGAACTCGATGGTCAAGCTCAGTTCCGTAGTCGCGAGCGAATAGTTGCGTATGCGCAGACGCTGAAAGAGTTGCTGATTCCACAGGAACTGGGAGCGATAAATATGCACCGTTCCCCGATGCAGGAAGATGCGGTCTTCGAAATATACATCCGGGTTCGTGAGATCGGCGCCCAGCAGCACGTTGTCGCGCCGGACGGTCGAACTCAAAAGCAATGGCCGGCCGCCCGCGAATTTCAGTTTGAAGCAGGATAGGAATCGCGTTCCTTGGTGGTAAAGACCTTCTCCCGCGCGCGAGTTGGAGTCAAGATCGCCGAACCGGTCGAACAAGGCGAACGTGTCATTGTTTTTCAGAACAAGATCCCGTTCGGCGGGTAGATCCGAGGGAGCCAGGATGTAATGTTGTTCTTCGATGGGCACAGCCTGCTTTACAGGCATTGACGAACCTCCGAGCGGACATCAGTCGCGGCAGCTTGAAGCTTCGCGTACAAGGCGGTATACATCTGAGCCATACGATTGGCGCTGAATCGCCGCTCGAAGATCTCGCGGCAGAGTTTGCGGCTAAGCGCAGGCACTTCATCAATTTTTTTCACTGCTTGTTCCACGTTTTGAACAATAAATCCAGTCACGCTGTCGTCGATCACTTCGGGGACTGAACCGCAATTGAAGGCGATCACGGGGGTCCCGCACGCCATCGATTCAATCATTACGATTCCGAAAGGCTCCGGCCAATCGATCGGAAACAGAAGCGCGGCCGCTTTTCCAATCAATTCCTGTTTTTCCCGATCTCCCACTTCGTCGCAAAACTCGATTGTGTGATCCATCAGCGGGCGGATCGCCGTATCAAAGTACTCCTGATCCTGCTTGTCGATTTTCGCGGCGACCTTCAATTTCCTCCCCGCGCGTTTTGCGATCTCGATTGCTCTCTCCAGACCTTTTTCCTTCGAAACCCGGCCGACAAACGCCAGATAGTCTTGCGGGGACTCTTCGAGCGTGTAGAGTCCCTTCGGAAGTCCGTGATGGACGTTCGCGACCCAATTCGCCCAGGGAAGAGGCGCGCGTTGAGCTTGCGAGATCGAATTGACCGGTACGTCGGAAAACGTCCTGTAGAGTGCCGGAAGTTCAGGCAGATCCAAGCGTCCATGCAGAGTCGTGACGTGAGGAGTATCCAGGCGCCGACACACTGAAAAGTGCAGATAATCCACATGGAAGTGAATCAAGTCGAATTCACTCGCATGCTGGAAAACCTGTTCGATCATCGTGACGTGTACCGCGATCGGATCGAAGCACTTTGGGTCCGACCTCAGCGACCGCTGGCATTGCGGGATCAGATGCGCGCTGGACTTCGAATCTCCGCTGGCAAATAGCGTGACGTCGTGGCCTTGGCGTACCAACTCTTCGGTCAAATACGAAACAATCCGTTCCGTCCCTCCGTATTTCGCGGGGGGAACGCTCTCATAAAGTGGCGCGACCTGTGCGATTTTCAAGGCGTCTCCTCTTGTTCCCTTCAGACAATGAAGCGGCGCAAGAGAAGATGGTTCTCTGCGGATCCTGGTGATCCGCGATCATTTCACGATAGATTCGGAAATACTCTTCTGCCATGCGAGCCGCCGAAAAGCGTTCCCTCGCCGATTTGCGACAATTCCCGGCCTCCAGTTGATTCGTCCGGCCGATCGCATCAGCCATCTCCGACTCACTCTGTACGATGAAGCCTGTGCGCCCGTGTTCCACGATTTCAGGTAGCGCGCCGGACTTGAAGGCAATCACTGGTGTCCCGCACGCGAGCGCTTCCATCGCTACCAATGAACTTGTCTCGGCCACAGTGCTCGGGAGCAGCAGGCACCGGGCAGCGCTCAAAAGCCTTCGTTTTTTTCGAAAACCCGCCGGGCCCACAAATCGAACGGTCCGGTCAAGGCGCGGAGCAATTTCGCGCTCAAAATATCCCTGATGGTCCTCGTATGGAAAAACCCGACCCGAGATAATCAGGGGTATACCCGCGCGCTTCGCCGCGCCGATCGCAAAATGGAATCCCTTCTCCGGGCAGATCCGGCCGAGCGCGAGCGCATAATCTCGTTTGGCGGCCCTGACATTGAAACCTTCAACGTCAATGCCGTGATGGACTGTGCTGATTGGTACGAGGCTCGCCGGACAAGACGCTCGTTGATTTGCCGAAACACAATTCAAGCGGAGATTCTGACTGACCCCTGTGAAAATCGCAGGTGGATACCAAGCGGGAGGCAGATGAAGAGTTGCGAGGCACGGGACGCCGTCGTTCGGCAGATACTCATGGAAATCCAGTCCATGAAAGTGAACTACGTCGACTTTCAACCCCCTCAACGTCTCCTTGAGAATCCGCCGGTGTTCCCGGGCCGCCCAAGCGCGAACTTCTTTGTGGATGAGGCCGCTCCAAGATGGCGTTGGAATCAGACGTCCACGCACACTTGAACCTTCCGCAGCCATAACGATCGATCTGGCGCCGGCGCGAACCAGCAGTCGATCCATGATCGCGACGGCTTGCTCCGCACCGCCCGCTGTGTCAACACTCACTGGAACCAGCGGATAGGCCGCACTTAGAACGGTTAACTGCATTGACGGCTGCAATCAAAATTGCACCCGCCGTGCCAAAGAATACGCGTCAGCGACCGGCTGCTTTAGCCGTCTCCTGGCGGGTGATGTCGATTCCACCCCGGAAATATGCGCCATCTTCGATCACGATTCCTGCGGTCTTCACGTCCCCCACGAGGTTCGCGCCCTTACGCAGGACAATTCGTTGCGTGGCATCGACATTCCCGTTCACGGTTCCCGCGATGACGACCTCGGCGGCCTTGATGCTTGCGTCGGCTTTGCCTTTGGAATTGATTGTCAATCGGTTTTGCGATTCCAGCTTCCCCTCGACTTCGCCATCAATCCTTAGCTCGTCCCGGCTATAAATTTCTCCCTTGATGCGCATCGTTTCGCCGATGATCGCACCATCGCCTGTGGTGGACGGCTGTGCCGCAGACGGGGTCTGAGCGTTATTTACCATACGTAACGTTAAGCACGATTCGGGCCATCATTTCTCCGTCATTCCAGGCTGATTTAACGAGTTTTGGCACCGACCTTCAAGCAGAATACCGGATTTTTCTACCGATGCCAGGCAGAACTTTCCGACCTTCGAACAATCAGACGCGTGTTGATCCGGTTCGTGGCGCCCCAGTCGAACTTGTACTTTTCCATGTCACGGAGGAAATCGAATTCTGTGCACCCTTCCTGGATCGCCTGTTCGATCGCAGCGCCGACGAGCATGGACCCAGGACTGTATTTTCTTAACGTTTCATCGAATCCACCAGCGTAGTAGAACGTGCGACCGAGTGCGCAGAAATTGCATGCTACCGCCCGAAGCACTCCTGTCAAACGGAGGCCGTGGAACCGTAGCCAATCTCTCCTGCGGAATTCGCGACAGACACAACCCACAAATGTCTGAACTTCCCGCGCCGCGAAAATACCGGGTTGCCCTTTTGATCTCCACCGGGCCTCATGAAGTTGAAAGAGGCGCTGGAGGTATTCTTCGTCCTGACCTGGACGGGCCGACTCGACCGTCACCCCCAGATCCCTCAGCCGGTTCCGCGAGTTCCGAAGGTTGTGACGGAATTTTGCGGAGAGATGGGCTTCCAGTTCCGTCATAGAGCGCGGAAGCCGGAGAACCGGGCAAACACTCGAGATGCATCGCTGCACATTTAAGTCGCTGTACGGGGCGGCAAGCATCGGCGCGTCGGGGCGAATCTCCTGAAGGTCGCAAATATCCCAGTCGGCCTTCCGATTCGCGATCGTGGTCCAGATCTGTGGTGCGACCCCGACATCCTCGACGAGGAAGTTCGTGTAGTCGGTCACGCCAGCGCCGATGAAGGAGACCTGCTGCTGCTCATGTCGGCGCCCATGGATGAACATCAGCGCTAACCCGGCCAGGCGGCCTCGATCACGAACCGATATCGTCCACATTTTTCCGCCCTGGAACATGTGCGTCCACCACGGCAAGAGCCATTCGGGCGAATTGAAGGGCGTTGCTCCTGGACACCGATTCAGCAGATCAGACCACTCTTCCTGGATCGCGCACAATTCAGCATGAGTCGTTATTTCCTGAATCATGAGAATACGTCGGGTTGAGCAATTCGACCTCCGGCCCGGAAACGATTGGGCGAATTTGCGGTCTAACTCAAGCCGATGATCCCGTCTTCGACGTATCGGTTGCAGTTGCACGCCGGGTTCGCGTTCGACGACGCGGCATCGATTTTGGACTATCTGCGCGACCTGGGAATCTCCCATGTCTATTGTTCCCCCTGCCTTCAGGCCGCACCCGGCAGCACGCATGGATACGACGTAGTCGATTACCACCGCGTGAGCTCGGATCTGGGTGGCGAGGATGCGCGGGCTCGATTTTGCGCGGCCTTGCGTGAGCGTTCACTGGGTCAGGTACTGGACATCGTGCCCAATCACATGGCGATCGCGGGCCGCGAGAATGCGTGGTGGTGGGACACGCTCGAGAATGGTACCCTGAGCCGCTACGCACCTTACTTCGACATTGATTGGAACGCGCCCGAGGAGCGCCTTCGAAACAAGATTCTCCTGCCACTTCTTGGCGATCACTACGGGCGGATTCTCGCCGCCGGCGAATTGAAGCTGGAGCGGAATGCAGGCAGCTTCGTAATCCGCTATTTTGAACATACGTTTCCGGTCGCTCCGGAATCGATCTCGACGCTGCTGGCGAAGGCTGCGGAACGCGCCGATTCGGCCGAACTCGGCTTTCTGGCCGACTCCCTAGCCTGCCTGCCCGGCGCATTGGAGTCGGATTGGGCGGACCTGCTGGCTCATGACCGGAACAAGGAAGTTATTCGAACTATGCTGGCGGACCTCCTCCAGCGTGATCCTCGCATTGCCGGGGAAGTCGATCGCGCGATTGACGAAATAAACGGCGATGCCGATCAACTCGACAATTTGCTTTCCTGCCAGAACTATCGTCTTTCGCGCTGGCGCACTGCCGAACGCGAGTTGGTGTATCGCCGCTTTTTCGATATCAATACCCTGGTTGGGGTACGCACGGAAGACGAGCGGGTTTTTGCAGATACGCACAAACTTATTCTTGAATGGCTCCGCCGCGGCGATTTGGATGGCGTTCGCGTGGATCATCCCGATGGTCTGCGCGATCCTGCACAATATTTCTGGCGTCTCCGCCGCGCAGCCACGGAGGCGTGGATTGTCGCGGAAAAAATTCTGCAGCCCGGGGAGCGTCTTCCGCTTTCATGGGAGATCGCCGGTACAACTGGGTACGATTTCCTGAATCTCGCCGGCGGATTGTTCATTGATCCGCATGGCGAGGCTCCGCTCAACGAGCTGTACCGGGAGTTCACGGGCGAGCCGGTCGATTTCATTGCCGTTGCCCGCGAGAAGAAGAACCAGATCTTGCGCGACATTCTGGGAAGCGACGTCAATCGTCTGACTGCTTTGTTTCTGAAGATTTGCGAGGAGCACCGCGAAGAACGCGACTATACACGCCACGAGATTCACGAAGCGATTCGCGAAGTCCTCGCGGCATTTCCGGTCTATCGCACCTACATACGCGCGGGGGCACGCGAGGTGTCGGATCCCGATGTCAAATACATTTCTGCTGCCGTGGAAGACGCGAAGACGGCACGCCCGGATCTCGATTCGCGGCTGTTTGATTTTCTCCGGAACGTGCTGCTCGTCCGCATTTCCGGAAGTCTTGAGGGCGAGTTTGTTATGCGGTTTCAGCAGGTCTCCGCGGCTGTGATGGCAAAAGGAGTCGAAGACACCGCGTTCTATTCCTATCTACGACTCGTCTCGTTGAACGAGGTCGGCGGCGATCCAAGCCGCTTCGGAATCTCCGTCGATGCCTTCCACAACGCGTGCGCCGCGACACAGGAGTCCAATCCGTTCACCATGCTTGCGACCTCGACGCACGACTCGAAACGTAGCGAAGATGTTCGCACTCGTATCGGCCTTTTGTCAGAGATCCCCGCGGAATGGTCGGAGGCAGTCCGCAAATGGTCTGGCGCGAATGCAAAGTATCGCACCGGCGAACTGCCCGATCGCAAGACGGAATACCTGCTTTACCAAACGTTAGTAGGCTCGTGGCCGATTTCCAAAGAGCGCCTGTGGGGCTATATGCGCAAAGCGGCGCGTGAGGCGAAAGAGCGTACCTCCTGGATTGCGCCGAACGCGCCATACGAAGAAGCGCTGGAAAAGTTTACGAATTCAATTCTCGACGATCCGGAGTTCATTTCCGAAGTCGAACGCTTTTTGAATCCACTGATGGAGCACGCGCGGACCACCTCGCTTGCGCTCGCCTTATTGAAGCTGACCGCGCCGGGAATACCCGACATCTATCAGGGGACTGAGCTTTGGGATCTAAGTCTGGTGGATCCTGATAATCGCCGGCCGGTCGATTTTTCGCTTCGGCGCAAGCTGTTCAGTGAGCTCGATTCCTTGTGCCCCGGCCAGATCATGGCGCGCGCTGCTGAAGGTTTGCCGAAATTGTGGACGATTCGACAGGCGCTACGAACCAGAAATTCCCGGCCGCGGAGCTTTGGGGCCGAAGGAAATTATCAGCCTCTTTGGGCAAGCGGGCCGAAAGCCTCCCACGTAATCGCGTTTCAACGTGGGAGCGATGTGATCACGATTGTGCCCCGCCTTGTGGCGAGTCTAGACACGTGGGACGGGACTGTTATCGAAATTCCCGAGGGTCGTTGGCGCAATCCATTTACAGATTGCGTCATTGAGTCCGGGAAGATCGAAATAGAGTCTTTGCTCGCAAAGTTCCCGGTCGCGCTTCTCGCCAAGGAAGTTACATGAATTCGATCCGAGTGTGGGCGCCCAAACCGTCGAGGGTCGAAATTCGCGCGAACGGCACCCTGTATCCGATGCGCCGCGAGCCCAACGGGTGGTGGACTGGCGAAATCGATGGCGTGGACTACTCCTTCGTACTTGATGGTGGGCCGCCGCTGCCCGATCCACGGTCGTCTTGGCAACCCGAAGGCGTCCATGGTCCCTCACGGCTCGTAGACCACGCCGAGTTTCAATGGACCGATCAACGTTGGCAGGCGCCGCCCCTTTCGTCCGCAATTGTCTACGAGGTGCACATCGGCACATTCACGCCCGAAGGAACCTTCGAGAGCGCGACCGCAAAACTCGACTATATAAAATCGCTCGGTGTCACACACGTTCAGTTGATGCCAGTACAGGAATTTTCGGGCGAGTGGGGATGGGGCTATGACGGAGTCGATCTGTTCGCACCTCATCACGCGTACCGAGGTCCTGAAGGGTTGAAACGTTTCGTTGACGTTTGCCACTCACGTGGGCTTGCAGTTCTCTTAGATGTTGTCTATAACCACCTCGGCCCCGTTGGAAACTATCTCAGCCAGTTTGGCCCTTACTTCACGGATTTCTATAAAACCCCCTGGGGACCGGCGGTGAACCTGGATGGAGCGGACAGTACTGAGGTCCGCCGTTTCTTTTGCGATAACGCTTTGATGTGGCTAAGCGACTATCATTTCGACGGGCTGCGTATTGACGCGATCCACGCAATCCATGATTCGTCCGCAATCCACTTTTTGGAGCAGCTCGCCCAGGAGGTGGACGAACTCGAGGCCAAGACGGGGCGCCATCTTGTATTGATCGCGGAAAGTGATTTGAACGATCCTCGTATTATCACCCCTCGCGAAGCGAATGGCTTTGGAATAGACGCGCAATGGAGCGACGATTTTCATCACGCGCTGCACGCTGTTCTGACCGGTGAGCGCGATGGTTACTACTCAGATTTCGGCTCCCTGGCGAATCTGGCCAAATCTCTCAAGCGCGGATACGTTTATGATGGCTGCTATTCCTGCTTTCGCCGCCGCACCCACGGCCGTCCGCCTGTCGGAATCGCAGCGAACCGGTTCCTCGGCTACTTGCAGAATCATGATCAGATTGGTAATCGCGCCAAGGGCGAGCGCAGTTCGGAATTGATGAGTCCTGGCCGTCTGAAGATTGGCGCGGCGCTGGTTATGTGCAGTCCTTTTGTCCCGATGATTTTCCAAGGTGAGGAATTCGCGGCGTCGACACCGTTTCAATACTTCACCAATCATCGCGACCCCGACGTTGCGCGCGCCGTATCGGAAGGACGTCGAAGCGAATTCGCCGCATTTGGCTGGGATCCGAAGCAGATTCCCGATCCGCAGGATCCAGCGACGTTCGCCAGATCGAAATTGAACTGGGGCGAACGGGAACATCGATCTCACGCCGAAATTCTCGACTGGTATAAACGGTTGGTCGAAATTCGCCTCAGCAACGGTGATCTTACGAACGGGCGTTTCGATCGCGTGGAAATTCACTTCGATGAAGAGCAGCGATGGTTAACAATGAAGCGGGGAGCGATGCGGGTCCTTTGTAACGTGTCATCTCAAGCTCGCAGGCTTCCGTCTTTGGAGCCGCTTGAAGTTCTACTCGCTTCGAACGCGGATTTCAAACGCGGGCCGGATTGGACGGAACTGCCGCCGGAATCGGCCGTAATCGCCAGGGAAATTTTTGCATAGCCTTCACCGGAGTTCTGTAACCGCTTCCGGCATCGCGAGCCGTTTCTTTTCGATTTCAACGATTTAACCGCTGGCAGACCGCGTGCAATTTCAGGAGCGAGGATGACTCTCGTTCATCATGCCCGCTCTCCTGCGGATGTACTCAAATATGTCGCAGGACGGCAGCGCGTGGTTATCGAAGCGGTCACGCCCGAAGTCGATCATGGAAGATTTCCGATTAAGCGCGTCGCGGGCGAATCGGTAACAGTCGAAGCCGACATCTTCGCCGATGGCCACGATCACATTGCTGCGAACCTCCTTTATCGATGGCAGGATGTGGACGATTGGATCGCCGTGCCGATGCGAGCGCTGCTCAACGATAGATGGACTGGGGAGTTTACGTGTTCCAGTCTTGGTCAGTATCACTACACCATTGAGGCTTGGCCCGATCCGATCGAAACCTGGCGCGCCGATCTGCTCAAGCGAATCGACGCCGCTCAGGATATCTCGATCGACCTCCTTATCGGCGCCGGCCTGATCGAAGCGGCGGCCCGGCTGGCGAACGGCGAGACCGCAGACCGGCTTTGGCGATGGGCTTCTCTGCTGCGCGCTGAGTCGGACGAGGAGCGCCGCAAAGCGTCGGCACTTCGTGAAGACTTATCGAATCTTGCGAGGTTGTACCCTGACCGGCGATCCATAACCCGCTATGAGCGGGAATTGACCGTAGTTGTCGATCGTGAACGCGCGCGTTTCTCTGCATGGTACGAACTATTTCCGAGATCCTGCGCCGTTGAAGCGGGTAAACACGGAACACTTCGCGATTGTGAATCGCGACTCCCTTATATAGCGTCAATGGGCTTCAATGTCGTCTATCTCCCGCCCATTCATCCGATCGGCCGTATCTTTCGGAAAGGCCGGAATAATGCGGACGTTGCGGATCCAAGCGACGTGGGCAGCCCATGGGCAATCGGAGCGTCTGAGGGCGGTCACATGGCGATCCATCCTGCTCTGGGCACCTTGCAGGATTTCCGGCGCCTTTGCACGAAAGCAAGCGATCTCGGCATGGAGATTGCGCTTGATCTTGCGTTTCAGACCGCTCCGGACCACCCTTATGTCGCGGAGCACCCTGAGTGGTTCCGGGCCAGGCCGGACGGGACGATTCAGTATGCCGAGAATCCGCCCAAAAAATATCAGGACATCTATCCGTTCGATTTTTCGAGCGACCATTGGGCGGAACTTTGGACCGAGCTCGAGAGAATCGTCCAATTCTGGATCGACGCCGGGGTTCGGATCTTTCGCGTCGACAACCCGCACACGAAACCATTTTCGTTTTGGGAGTGGCTCATTGCGAAAGTTAAATCGCGTCACCCCGAAATCATCTTTCTGGCCGAGGCGTTCACACGCCCGAAGATAATGTATCGCCTCGCCAAGCTCGGATTTACGCAATCCTATACTTACTTCGCCTGGCGGAACACGCGCGAGGAGTTGATCGACTACTTCACGGAGCTATCGGAGGCCGGCGATTTTTTCCGCGCGAATTTGTGGCCGAATACGCCCGACATTCTGACTTCATTTCTCCAGAAGGGCGGAAGGGGCGCCTTTAAGCTTCGATTTCTTCTTGCTGCGACGCTCGGCGCAAGCTACGGGATCTATGGTCCGGCATTTGAACTGTTGGAGCATCAACCCCGCGAGCCCGGAAGCGAGGAGTATCTCAATTCCGAAAAATACGAATTAAAAGATTGGGATCTTGGATCTTCCGAATCCTTGAAGGATTTCATAGCGCGCATCAACTCGATTCGCCGCGAAAATCCGGCGTTGCACTGGGATCGCACGCGGCGCTTTCAACGGACCGACAATCCCAACATCATTTGCTTTAGCAAAACAGATGCGGATCTTACCAATCCTATCGTGGTCGTCGTGAATCTCGACCCTGTGCATAAACATTGGGGATTCGTTGATTTGGACCTCATGTCTCTCGGCATCGACCAAATACGGCCTTATCAGGCGATAGACCTTTTACATGACGAGACTTATTTCTGGCAAGGGCCCAGAAATTACGTCGAGTTGGATCCTGCCACAAAGCCGGGCCATATTCTCAAATTGCGCAATGGAGCATGAACGATGAAGCTCCCAGGCAGCGCGAGCGATCCGCTCTGGTACAAAGACGCGATCATTTACGAGCTCCACGTGCGCGCGTTCGCCGATGCGAACAACGACGGAGTCGGAGATTTTCAGGGCCTCATCCAAAAACTAGACTACTTGCAAGAACTCGGCGTTACCTGCTTGTGGCTGCTTCCGTTTTTTCCTTCTCCGCTCCGTGACGACGGGTACGATATCGCGGACTACACGAATGTTCACCCAAGTTACGGAACTCTTGCCGATTTCACCGAATTCCTCGCGGCGGCTCACGAACGCGATCTGCAAGTCATGATCGAGTTGGTGATGAATCATACCTCCGATCAGCACCCGTGGTTTCAGCGCGCGCGCCTCGCTCCTCGGGGCTCGCCCGAACGCGATTTCTACGTCTGGAGCGACAGCGATCAGAAATATCCGGATGCGCGCATCATCTTTACCGATACGGAAAAATCCAATTGGACGTGGGATCCGGTCGCGCAGCAGTATTATTGGCACCGTTTCTTTGCGCATCAGCCCGACCTGAATTATGACAATCCTCTCGCCGTCGAGGAAATGCTGGCGGTCCTGCGTTTCTGGCTTGACCTCGGCGTCGACGGATTGCGAGTTGATGCAATTCCTTATCTTTTTGAGCGGGAAGGCACGAATTGTGAAAATCTGAGCGAAACCCATCAACTCGTGCGTCGATTCCGGCGCGAAATTGACGAGAGATATTCGGGCCGTATGATTCTGGCGGAAGCCAATCAGTGGCCGAGCGATGTGCGTCCCTATTTCGGCGATGGCGATGAATGCCACATGGCGTTTCATTTCCCGCTGATGCCGCGAATCTACATGGCTCTTCGTCAGGAGGACCGGCTTCCGATCACAGACATCATGGCTCAGACGCCCGCGATTCCTGATACGTGCCAGTGGGCGTTGTTCCTTCGAAATCATGACGAACTGACGCTCGAAATGGTGACGAATGACGAGCGCGATTATATGTATCTCGCCTACAGCGCCGATCCGCGGATGCGGATCAATCTTGGCATTCGCCGCCGCCTCGCGCCGCTCGTGGATAACAACCGGCGCCGAATCGAGCTCCTCAACAGCCTTCTTCTCTCATTTCCGGGAACGCCGGTCATTTACTACGGCGACGAAATCGGAATGGGAGACAACATTTATCTCGGCGATCGCAACGGTGTTCGGACGCCGATGCAGTGGAACAGCGACCGCAATGCCGGATTTTCGCGCGCTACGCCGGCGAAGCTCTACAGCCCCGTAATTATGGATCCGGTGTGGGGCTATGAGGCTGTGAATGTGGAAGCTCAACAGGGCGATCCCTCCTCGCTCCTGAGCTGGATGCGCAACATGATCGCGCTCCGGAAATTGTTCCGCGTTTTCGGGCGGGGCACTCTTGAATTTCTCAATCCCGAAAATCGGAAGGTGCTTGCCTATCTGCGTCGCGATGAAGAAGAGCAGATTCTTTGCATCGCGAATCTTTCCCGGTTTGCGCAGCCCGTGGACCTTGACCTCTCTGCGCTCGAGGGAATGGTGCCGATCGAGATGCTCGGCTACGTAGAGTTCCCGACGATCACCCGGCAACCTTACCGCTTCACTTTGGGTCCCTACGGATTCTTGTGGCTCGAACTGCACGGCGCGGCCGAGCCTGCGGAAATCCACACTGGACCCGAGGCAGTTGCTCTCAGCGTAGGCGCGGGCTGGACAAGTCTTTTCGAAGGAGCAGCCCGGCACAGATTCGAGAGCACCGCGCTGCCTGAATTCCTACCCAAACAACGCTGGTTCGGCGGCAAATCGCGCAGAATTCGTCATACGCGAATCGTCGATTGGGCCGCTCTCAATCGATCTCGAACCGCGTTGTCATTGGTCGATGTTCAGTATGACGAAGGTGCGCCGGAAACCTATTTTCTTCCTCTCACGATTTCTTTAGATAAAGCGGCCGATCAGCTTCGAGCGAACGCCCCCGGGTCCGTTATTGCCAATATCATCACGCCTGAAGGCGCCGGTGTTTTGAACGATGCCGTCTTTGATGATGAATCGTGTGCGGCATTTCTGAATCTCATCGAACGTGGCGGCGAACTGCCCACGCGCGCTGGTCACATCCGCGGAGCATTTAGCGGAGCCGTTGCTCTCAACGGCAGCGCCGGACAGGTCCGACGAACATCGTCCGAACAAAGCAATTCTTCCGTTCTCTACGGAGACCGCCTCATCCTCAAGTTGTTTCGCAGGTTTCAGCCCGGGCCGAACCCCGATTACGAGGTCGCAAAATACCTGACCGAGCAGGCCGCTTTCGATCGCGTTCCTCCTTTTGCAGGCTTCATCGAATACGCGCCTTCCTCCGCTGAACCTTCGACGCTCGGAGTGCTTGAAGGTCTCGTCGAGAACGAAGGCGACGCCTGGAAATGGACCCTCGAAGAAATCGAGCGCTATTACGAGGCTTGCGCTCCGATCCCGTTTCCGGAGCAAAGCGAATCTGATCAGGACATCATCTCCCTGTCGGAAAATCTTCCGGGCGAAGTTGCACGAAATCACGTCGGCCTATGCCTGGAATCTGCCGCCACGCTGGGGCGCCGCACAGGCGAGCTTCATCGGGCGCTCGCGCAGCCCACCGACGATCCTGCATTTGCGCCCGAGCCATTCACATCGCAGGACCTTCAAGCGCTGTTGAATTTGTGGCGCGACCAGGCCCTTTCGGTTTTCGATGCGCTCAAGCAGAATCTGTCGCGCCTTCCGGACGATGCCATTGAGTCGGCCGCATTGGTGCTCGGCCGGCGTCGTGAGTTTCTGGATCGGTTGGCCGCGCTAAACGGCTCTATAGATGGCCAGCGGATCCGCATCCACGGCGACTACCATCTCGGACAGGTCCTTCGCGCCAAATCGGACTACGTCATTCTCGACTTCGAGGGCGAACCGGCGCGTCCAGTGGACGAACGGCGCTCGAAACAGTCCGCGTTGAAGGACGTTGCCGGGATGCTGCGATCCTTCAGTTATGCTGCTCAAGCGACCTTAATGAACTGGACCGCGCGCCACGGTGAAGATGTCGCGCGCTTGGAACCCTGGGCTCGGCTTTGGGAACGCTCCACTTCTGCCGAGTTTCTCCGCGGATATCGAGAAGCGACTCGTGGCGAATCCTTCCTTCCCAGCCGCCTGGGAGATTTCCGAAAACTCCTCAACGGATTCCGGCTTGGCAAGGCCCTCTATGAAGTGATGTACGAGCTGAATAATCGTCCTGCTTGGATCCGCATCCCGCTCATGGGAATCCTTTCGTTCCCATCCTGACCATGCTCGAAGTGACCGAAATCCCGCAAACGTCGCGCGAACGAATTGAAGAAATCGGCGCCGCTGAACTTGTCATCGGCATCTTCTCGCCATTTACCGAACGTAACTTCGAAACGGCGGTTGCCGGAATTCGCGAATCCGTGGCCCGCCTCTACACGCATGTCCGGACCGTTGTCGTGCATCCCGGCGACCAGGTCGTGCCGTCAGTCGATGATGTGCGCATCCTTCCCGTGCCGGCTCTTAAGACAGATCTGACCACAGATCCAGCCTTCGCAATCATCGACGCCTATCACAGCCTGTTCTCGGTTGGAGATTTCCTCCATGCCCGGGCCGTCGCTGTCATCGTATCGGATCTGGAAACGATCACTGATGAATGGATTTACCGTCTTGTCCGTCCGGTGCTCGAGTTGGACTTCGATCTGGTTGTTCCCTGCTATTCGCACGGAAGATTCGAGGGCCTACTCAACAGCGGCGTCATCGCTCCGTTTACGAGAGCACTGTATGGCCGTCAGGTCCAGCATCCGCTCGGCCCGGATTTCGCTTTCTCTACAAAGTTTGTCGCGCATCTTCTCACGAAAGCCGCGAAGGGACGAACCGGCCCGCAGGCGCGATCACTCGCCTCTATCGTCGTTGACGCGATTTGCGACGGCTTCGAAATGGCCCAGGCCAACGTAGGCGCGCGCCGGTATCCACCAACGGATTGGATGAACCAAAGCTCGGTTCTTTCCCAAATCCTTCCGCCCGTTTTTCAGGAGGCGGAACTTCGTGCCTCGCATTGGCAACGCATCCGTGGATCCCAACCTGTCCCGAGTTTCGGCGAGCCAGCCACGCTTCACGATCAGCTCGAACCCATCGACGTCGCGCGCATGATCGAGTCCTTCCACCTCGGCTATCGCAACCTTCAGGAAATCTGGGGACTCGTTCTGCCGCCCGGTACGCTTCTGGAACTCAGCAGACTGGCGCGTCTCGCTTCAGAACAATTCCGGATGCCGGATAAATTGTGGGCACGAATCCTCTACGATTTCGCGCTCGGCCATCGTCTCCGCACAATCAATCCGGATCATCTGGTTCGCGCGATGACACCTCTCTACCTTGCGTGGGTCGCGTCATATGTTCTCGAAATCGGCGGCGCGGACAACTCGACAATAGAGCGCCGCCTGGAGCAGCTCGCGCTCGCGTTCGAGGCGGCCAAGCCTTATGTTCTTTCGCGCTGGCGGTGGCCCGATCGCTTCAACCCCTAAGGAGACCGATATGTGGGACCAGGTACAACAAGCATTAAATCAATCAATGATTCGCGTGCTCAATGAATTCGCGAGTCTGGTGCCCGGCATCGTTGCGCTCGTCATCGCTGTCGCATTTGCGATGCTCGTCGCGGGTGTCCTCTACTTCGTTCTGCGCCGGACGCTCGCGAGCCTACAGTTCGATGAGCGGCTTGCGCGTTGGGGATTCCGCTCTGTCGCCGAATGGTCCCCTTCGCACAGCCCCTCGTTGCTGTTGGCTCGCGTAGTCTCGTGGGGTGTGGTGCTGGTCGGTTTTCTCATTGGTATTGCCGCGTTTGACTCGGCTCTGACCTCGCGACTCGTTTTCGAACTGTTCACTTACTTGCCCAACGTTATCGCCGCCGCGATCGTACTGTTAGTCGGAACGATCGTCGCGCGATTCCTCGCCCGCAGCGTTCTTATTGGAGCCGTGAACATGAATCTTCAATACGCTCGTCTGATCAGCACGGGCGTGAAATGGATGATTATCGTGCTCGCAGTCGCGATGGCGCTGGAGCACCTCGGCATCGGAGGCAATATTGTTCACATTGCTTTCGGAATCCTGTTTGGCGGAATCGTTCTCGCGCTTGCCTTGGCGGTGGGTCTTGGCTCGAAAGAACTGGTCTCGCGCTCGCTCGAGCGTGAAGCGACGCGTCGTCCGCCCGATGTCCCCGCAGAGACCAGTGAACCCTTCCGGCACCTCTAGCGTTTTTACCGAAGACCGCGCCTTTGATCACGGCGATTCAAGCACTTAAGGTAACTGGCAGTTTCGTTGCAACACAACCGATAGCGGAGCTCCTATGAAACAGAACGTACTTCTTTTGATCCTGGCAATTTCGGTTCCGGCGCTGCCGCAGCAACAGAGCGGCCCCGCCCCCATCTACCGCGTTACCGTCACCGAGCGCACAGTGAAAGCGATTAATTATCAATATCGCAACGGCCCGACATTGATCGATTTCCGCGGAACTGTACTCATGCCCAAGGCGAAGGGGAGTGCAAGTGTCGATTCGAAGCAGGGTCGCTGCGAGATCGACGCCAAATTCGAAAACATTTCTGAGCCGCAGCGTTTCGGACGTGAATATCTTACGTACGTGCTCTGGGCTCTCACGCCCGACGGCAGGCCACATAACATTGGCGAGGTCATCCCAGGCGGCTCCGATAAATCGCATCTCCGCGTGACCACGGACTACCAGGCTTTTGCGATGATCGTCACAGCCGAGCCATACTCTGCCGTTCGCACCCCCAGCGATGTCGTCGTGCTTGAAAACGAAGTTCGACCCGATACCGTTGGTAAGATCGAGCAGGTCGAAGCGCGGTACGAATTAATGCCGCGAGGGCACTATTCGTACCAGATCTCGCCTGCGGTCCCGAATGACGCGCCGAAAGTCTCGATGCGCAAATACGAGGAGCTGTTGGAGGTTTATCAAGCGCAAAATGCAGTGGGAGTTGCCCAGGCTGCCAACGCGGAGCAACTCGCGCCCAATACTTTCGCGAAAGCCCAGCGGCTCCTGGCCGAAGCGCAGCAATTGGAACAAAGTAAAGGCGACAGCAGCCGTATCATCCAGGCGGCGCGGGAAGCCGCCCAGACTGCCGAGGATGCGCGCCTGATCTCCGAGCGCCGGGCCCAGGAGGACAAACTCGCCAAAGCTCAGGCCGATCTCGCGGCGGCGCAGGCAGCTCAGGCACAGGCCGTCGCCGAAGCCGAAAAAGCCAAGCTTGATGCCCAAGCTGCGCGATCTCAGGCTGAAGCCGAGCGTGCCGCCCGCGAGCGTGCCGAATCCGACGCAGCCGCCGGCTCCGCCACACAACCCGAAATCGATAATCATCCTCGCGTGATGCAGCCGAGCACGCCGCCGCCGCCTCCGCCCGATCGGCGTCAGTCGGAATTGCGGATGCAGCTTCTCGAACGGTTGAACGGACCTCTGCCAACGCGGGATACGCCGCGCGGACTGGTCGCGACGGTTCCAAACTCTGCCTTCGCTGGAAACGCTCTTCGTCCGCCTGCGGCGGAACAGGTCGCTCGCATCGCGGCGATCATTGCCGCCAATCCAGGGCTTCGTGTCGAGGTCGAAGGTCACCTCGATGCGCCGGGATCGGAGACGCAATCAGCGCGTCGCGCGGAGGCAGTCCGCGATGTCCTCGTTGCGCGCGGAGTTTCTTCAAACTCGGTCACAACGCGCGGTCTCGGCAACTCCCGGCCGCTTATGTCAAATGCTACCGAAGCAGGACGCGAGGAAAATCAGCGCGTGGAAATCATCATCTTCGGCGAACTCATCGGTCAAATCCCGTTTTGGGATCACACGTATCCGCTTAAGCGTGGACCGGACGAGCGGTAACGGTCACGCGTCGTGTAACTCACGTACTTTCCTCTGAAACAAACCTTATTTGTAACAGTCCATGTCAGTAGGGGGGTGTCACGGTGAATTACTCTAAAACCCCACAAACCACAATTTAATGAGGCCAGGAGCTTATGAAACGGAAAGTCACGATTGGATTGCTCGCGCTCGGGTTCGGCGTTTTTCCAGTGGCTGCACAGGAAACGCAGAACTCTTTCTTCACTGCCGCCGTCGGCGCGGGATTTACGACGCCTACTTATCACACTGGAACCGCGCTTGACACAGGTTGGAACTTCCAGGCTCAGGCTGGGATTAATTTGTTCCGCGCGCATCTCGGCTTGGTCGGCGAGTTCATGTATACGGATATGGGGATCAACTCGGCAACGCTCAACGCGTTGGAGTTCCCCGGTGGATCAACAAAGATTTGGGCATTCACCGGAGATCCTGTTATTCGATTTAATCCCAACGGGAAAGTCGACTTTTATCTGATTGGTGGACCCGGCATCTACCATAGGCACGTGGAATTCACGCAGCCCACAATCGCAACATTTACCGGATTCGATCCTTTCTTCGGAGTCTTCTACCCGATTGCAGTTCCTGCCAATCAGGTCCTGCTCTCGTATGACGCGAATAAGCTCGGCGTCAATGGTGGCGGGGGCTTTAATTTTCATCTCGGAAGCGGCCACGCGAAATTCTTTGCCGAGGCTCGCTATCACCAGATGTTTACGAACCGTCCCACATCATTTCTTCCCGTCACATTCGGTTTCCGCTGGTAGTTCCTCCAGACACAAAAACGCCGCGCGTCCCTGTGGGCGCGCGGCGTTTTTTTTCGGGCCAAATCCTCAGACTACTTCACCGGCCGCGATCCAGTGCCAGCGTGGTGCGGTTCGCTGTGCATCCGCAGCCACTCATCCGCCCGCCGCTGAGCTTCCTCCTTCGCGATCCCGTATCTCTCCTGCAATCGGCCAATAAGTTTCTCGCGCTGCCCGTCGATCTGAGTAAGATCATCATCCGTCAGCTTACCCCACTGTTCCTTCATCGAACCGCGCATTTGCTTCCATTGGCCTTTGACTTGATCCCAATTCATGAAAAATCACCTCTATTGGAGTTGCCGATTTTTTACCGGCCATGATTGACCCCGCAACCCATCCGCCAAATCTTCCTGCTTGTTTTAAAGAACGTGCTATCTGAAATGTAGGAACGGTTGCCGCAATGTTCGACATATATTGCCCGCCGCAGCAAAATTTACTAACAACACCCAGTCTGGTTATATACAGCAATTTATTTGGATTCGTTTCGCACCGGAGAGGGACGCACCCTCGCTTGGAGTGCCGGGGACCCAAGTGCCGATTGAACACAGCTTCAGCCCGGGCAAAAAGGCCGAGCCCGCCGCACCCACCGCCGCGCTAAATTCTGTGAATCGTCAGGTGCGCGGAACCGGAGTTCGCGGCCTGGACGCTTCAGTTGCGCCGAAGTCGGCCTTGGCCTCGCCTGTTGACGAAATATCCTGTCCTCCTGTTCGAGCGAGGATCTCTTTCGCGGTCTTTTCCCATTCGCTGTCGTCGCAGTGGACTGACAACAACACGCCGCCCCGCCGGATGCGTCCTTCATACCGCTTCGCTTCATACTCCGGCATCCCCGCACCGATCAGCGCTCCTGTGACTCCGCCGAATGTTCCGCCAACACCGATCCCGCTCAGCAAGGCCATAATTGGACCGGCCGCAACAAATGGCCCGAGCCCCGGAATCGCCAGAACACCGATTCCTGCCAGCCATCCCAGCGCTCCCCCAATCACAGCGCCGGAACTCGCGCCAAGAGCCGCTCCTTCCGGAGCCTTGGTGCTCTTCTCATGAGCCAGATCCTTGTTCCCGGCATTCTCGGAATATAAAATCGACACGTCGGTGTTCCGGAACCCGGCGCTCCGCAGTTCGTCCACGCAGTCTGCCGTATCTAATTCGTTTGCGTAAATCCCGAAAACCGAAATGTTCTTGCTCGCCATATATAAGAGACGCAACGGCGACATGAGACCTTTCGCCTTGCATTTATGTAACGGTGACGCGAGGTCAGTTTGACGTCGCTGGTTTTGGACGGGAGAAAGCGCGTTCGTTAGAATGGCACCGTATGGTCTCTAAAACGGCGTCCGCCCGGATTCTCGTCGTCGATGACGACGCACGCGAGCGGCTTGCCCTGACGACCATGGTCTCGGGATTCGGATACAGCGTAGAATCCGCCGAAGATGGGGAAGAAGCCCTACAAAAACTCGGATCGAATTCTGTCGACGCCATTGTTACCGACCTCATGATGCCGCGCATCGACGGTTTCGCGCTCCTTCGCCAGCTTCTCGAACGCGGCGATCTCACCCCCGCCATCGTTCTCACCGGCTTCGGCAGCATCGATAAGGCCATTTCGATCGTCCACGATCTCGGCGCGTTCTGGTTTCTTGAAAAACCCGCGCAGGCTGCCGCGCTTTCGACGTTGCTCGAGCGCGCCATTCGCTACAAGAATCTCATGAAGGAAACCGAGCGGCTCCAGCGTCAGCTCAGCCAGCACGGTGTTCTCGGCGATCTTGTCGGAACGTCACCTGCAATTCGCCACGTCTTTTCCATGATCCAGCAGGTCGCGCCGAGCTCCGCTCCGGTCCTTATTACTGGAGAAAGCGGTACTGGAAAAGAACGAGTCGCCGCAGCGATCCATCGCCTCAGCTCTCGTTCTACCGGACCTTTTGTCGCCGTCAATTGCGCCGCCCTGCCGGAAAATTTGATCGAGAGCGAATTGTTCGGACACGAACGCGGAGCTTTTACCGGAGCCCTTGGCCGGCGAGCAGGCTGTTTCGAACACGCCCATCAAGGTACCCTCTTCCTCGATGAAATTGCAGATATGCCTTGCGCCATGCAGGCCAAACTCCTCCGCGTCCTCGAAGATTCGCGGGTGCGCCGCTTGGGCGGCAAAGTTGAAATCGCGGTGGACGTCCGAGTACTCGCCGCTACGAATAAATCGATGCAGGAAGCCCTCGAGAAAAAGCTCCTTCGCGAAGATCTCTACTATCGCCTGAACGTCTTCCACATCGAGCTGCCTCCTCTTCGACACCGTAAGGAGGACATGCCTGCTCTCATTCAGTCCCTCATTCGTGACCTGAATGAAAAACACGAATGCCGCGTCGCCGATGTCCACGCCGAAGTCTTTGCGCGCTTGATGAGTCACGCATGGCCGGGCAATATCCGTGAACTGCGGAATGTGCTGGAACGCGCCGTCATCGTTGCTCGCGAAGGCACCATCATGCCCGCCCACCTTCCGCCTGCGTTCCACATCCCCCCCGAGCAGGCCATCCCGCCCCCCGGATTCGAAGAGCGCCACGCCGTTACGTTCGAAGCCGGAATGCCGCTCAGGGAAATCGAAAAAGCCTACATCCAACTGACTTTGAAACAGACCAAAAATAACAAACGCCGCGCAGCCGAACTCCTCGGAATGAGCGTCCGTACGCTTCATAGCCGCCTGGCTGAACTCGCTGCCACCTCAAATGAGCCCCAAATGCAGGCCCACGGGACGTGAACCCGTCTACCTTAGGTTTTAATCGGCATATTACCCTAGACGTACTGGTGCATCTACCTCAGAAATTCTGTTACGCGATACGTCGGTAGGAATCTAACCGACAAGGAGAACAGGTGATGTCGCGTTACGACAAGCTTCCCAAGACCGTCGAAGAACTTTCCCCCGAAGCCATTCAAAGCGAGGTAGAGCGCATCCTAGCCAGCGAGAAGTTCGCTCGATCCAAGAGGTTACGTAGTCTTCTTCGCTTTACCGTGGCACAGACGCTTCAGGGAAATGCCGACACGCTCAAGGAATATGTAATAGGAACGGAGGTACTAAAGAAACCGGATTCGTACGATCCGAGAAGCGATTCTCTGGTCCGCGTATTAGCCAGCCGCCTACGAGTTAAACTTAAGGAATACTACAACGACGGTGGCAGCGACGATCCGCTCGTCATCGAGTTTCCTAAAGGAAAGTATGTTCCTCGCTTCCAGCGCAGGGAACAACTCCAGACTGAGACCGAGAAAAAGCTCAGGGCGCGTAATGCATATTCCCTGGGTCGATTCCTGGCATCGAAGCTCACCGAGGAGTCGCTCGCCGAAGCCGCGCAGCATTTCGAAGAAGCCATTGAGGCTGACCCGAACTGGCCTCAGGCACACATCGCTCTCGCGAATATCTACGCATTCCAGGCTTTCCTCGGCTTCCGCCGCCCTCGTGAAGTCTGGCCGCTTGTCCGCGCTCAAGCCGAAGCCACTCTCCAGCTCGATGAGATGTCATCGGAAGCCCATATCGTCGTCGGAATGGCGTACGCTTTCTTCGACTGGCGCTGGCGCGATGCCGATCTCCACTTCCAGAAGGCCATCGAACGCGACACCTACGCGGGGGCAGGTCATCTGTGGCGCGCGATGGCGTGCTTGATTCCCACCGGCAGGATGAACGCAGCCCAGGAAGAACTCCATCGTGCGCATGAACTCGCTCCCGCGCCGTTCCTCGACGAGGCCACCGCTCTCGCTCTCTATTTCGCCGAGCAGTACGACGAAGTTCTTCGCTTGAGCCAGCACGCGACAGCTCCCGTCCCGGCCTGGCTACCCTGGATTCGCGCCTGTGCCTTAATCGGCCTCAACCGGACCCAGGAAGCAATCGAAATACTGGAACGGCTCAACGCCGAAGAACCTAACCGCATCCGTGTTGCCGCAACGCTCGGCTTCGCTTACGGAATTTCCGGCCAGCTCGATCGCGCCAACGAAATTCTTGCGAAACTTCGCGACCGGCGTGTCAGCGGCGCGTGGGTGGGCAACTACGATATGGCGCTCATAGAAACCGGCATCGGAAATCGGAATGAAGCGGTCGGTCTGCTTCACGAAGCTCTGCGGGAGAAGGAGCCGGCCGTCGCTTATCTGAATACCGATCCGCGCCTGATTTCGCTCCGCTCAATTCCCAAGTTCACCGGTCTCGTCCGCCGTATCGCGTTGCTCGATAGCGAAGTTCAGACCCAGGGCGCGGCTTCGTAGTTAGGAAACACTACTCGGTTCCAGGGTTCCGTCCAAGGCAGCCTGAGCGGAGCTCTGGAATTCGAACGCTCAATTCGCTTGTCTCGAATCGTCCGGCCTCTCATTCCGCCGCGGCCTTCCGCTCGCGCACATCGAGCATATTCGTACACTTTGACTTATGACACATGAGTACGCGGTAGTGAACGGCATCCGCATGCATTATGTCACACACGGTTCCGGACCGCTCATGATCTTCGCCCATGGATTCCCTGAATTCTGGTATGAGTGGCATCGCCAACTCGATGATTTCGGCCGCGATCACCAGGCCGTTGCGCCCGACCTCCGCGGCTACAACCTCACCGAAAAACCTCCCGCCGTCGAGCAATACCGCGTAAAGCATCTCATCGAAGATCTTCGCGCGCTCGCCTCACATCTCGGTTCGGAAAAATTCACGCTCGTGGCGCACGACTGGGGCGGAGCCGTCGCCTGGGCCTTCGCTCTCGCCCATCCTCATCTTCTCGACAAATTGGTCATCATCAACGCACCGCATCCCGGAATCTTCGCGCGACTGCTTTATTCCAACCCCGATCAGCAGCAAGCAAGCCAATACATGCGGATGTTTTGTACCGCCGGGGCCGAATCCAATCTTTCACGAGACAACTACCAGCCTCTGGTCGACATCGTCCTCACCCACGGCCTTAAACGCGGATACTTCGATGAAAACGACAAACGCGCGTATCTCGAAGCGTGGTCAATTCCAGGAGCTCTCACCGGAGGTTTGAACTACTACCGCGCCTCCCGGCTTCTTCCTCCAGAACCAGGAACACCGCCGCCCGCCACTCCCCTCTCCCTCGATGTCGCCTCGCTCACCGTCCACGTACCGACCCTCGTGATCTGGGGCGAGCGGGATACCGCGCTAATCCCCGCCAATCTTGACGGACTCCAAGAATTTGTCCCCAATCTCGCTGTCCGCCGCGTTCCTGACGCGAATCACTGGGTAGTTCATCAGAGGCCCGAACTGGTCAACGGTTACATCCGCGAGTTCCTCTCCACCTGAAGCTATCATGGTGATTTGGGTGAGAAGAACTCCGCGCGTACACGCGTAGCCCTGGTTGCCATCACTGCTCTTACCATCGGTTTCCTGGTCTGGTCCCTGCGCGATTTCAAAATCGCAGAATTGATCACGGACCTCCATGACATGAACTGGTGGTGGGTGGCCCTTGCGATTGTAGCCGACATTGCCGTCTACCTCTGTCAGGGATGGCGCTGGAGATCTCTTCTACATCCCATCGAACCCGTCTCTCTCTGGCAATCCGTCAAGGCCATATACGTCGGCCTCTTCGGAAACGAAGTCATAGGCTTTAACGCCGGTGAAGTCGTTCGCTGCTACCTCATGTCCCGCTGGACTTCGCTTCCATTCTCGGTCTCTCTCGCCAGCGCCGTGATCGAGCGGATCTTCGACGGCATTTGGCTCGCCCTTGCCGCGGCAATCGCCCTTCACGTCGTGCCGCGGCCGAAGCACATGCGTTTCCTGATCGGAAGCGAGTATGTTCTCGTCGCCATCGTGCTCGGGGGTGCTGCGCTGCTCGCGGCCGCGATGTTCTATCCGCATCGCGCCCGCAACATGCTCGGCGGCAGTTCTTGGAAGCGCCATCTTCGCGTCCTGATCGACGATCTCAGCCTCATTGGCCACTCTCGCTATCTCTACTATTCGTTCTTTCAGAGCATCGGATACCTCGTTCTTCAAACCGTTCCCATTTACGCATCGTTCAAAGGTTATGGTTTCGACGGTCTCGGCCTCACCGATGCGTTCGCGGCCGCTGTCATCCTCAGAATGGGATCCGCCGTACCACAAGCGCCCGGCAATATCGGTATCTACCTCGCGATGAGGATCGTGATGGTACGGATCTTTAACGTCATCCCGCGCGACGCCGACAATTTCTCTCTCGTCTTCTGGGGCATCGTAACGCTCCGCCTGATCATCGGCGGTGTCATTGCCCTATTCGTAACGGGAGCCCGCTTCGGAGAGCTGCGTCGCGCCGCAAACGCTGAACATCGCGAATTCTCCAAATCCCGCGAGTCCAACCTAACCGCCGCCAAGAACCTTCCGGATTAGATCTTCGCCCTTCATATCCCCGAGCGGCATAACGTGCGCCAGCTTCGGAAGGTGCGCCTGATACATCAACTCCGCAATCTCATTCCGGATCCGGCAAATCGAACGGCAAACAATCCGCGGACGGCGTCATCGTCAGCGCGAGCAGCACGACGATCGCGGAAACAATCAAAACTCCGCGAACCAACCCCATCATTTCCTATCGTATGTCACTAGGAAACAGCCCACCGGACTCGAAAATCTTGCGCCCGTCTGGCCCCATTACGAATCTCAGAAATTCCCGGGCTGTTTCGGCCCGCTTCGTCTTCTTGACGACTCCGCCCGCCTGCCGGATCGGATCATGCCACTCGGCAGGCAGCAACACTCCACGTCCTTTCAGCAGAGTCCAGGAGGTGATCACAGCTTCAGCGTTTCTGCTTTCTGCGAACTGCAACGCCTGACGCACGTTTTCCCCGTACACGATCTTGGATTCCACTCGCTTCCAAAGCCCCCGAGTCTCCAATGTCTTCCGCGCTGCGATGCCGTAAGGAGCAAATTCGGGATTTGGGATCGCAATATGCTTCACCTCAGGCTTGGTCAAGTCCTCAATCGATTTCACGCGCCCGTCAGCCGACCACAGCCCCAACCCGCCCGTCGCGTAGATCACGACTGTCGCAGGGTCAATCAAACCCTTGGCCGCCAGATCTTTCACATACTGCTCGTTCGCCGAAAGAAACACGTCGTAAGGTGCGCCATTCTCAATCTGTTTCTGAAGTGAACCGCTCGATCCGGTTGTAAACCGTAACGCCGCTAGCGTAAATCCTTTCTCGAGCGCCGAAGTAAGCGGCGCCACATCCGAAGCCGCGGCCACCAACAGATCGGCGCCGCGAGCGGCTGTAATCGTGAGCAACGCTCCTGCGATAATCCGAAACGGAACCGCGCGCCTCAGCAAGCCGATATTCACCTGATCTCATCGTAAACCCTCCAGGTGCGCTCCACCGCATTCTTCCAGGAAAATTGTTTCGCCCGTTCGAGACCCCGTTTCACGAGATCGTCGCGCAACGATTGATCCCTCGCAAGCCTGACCAGCGCATCCTCAATCTCCTCGACGTCTAACGGATTAACCAACAGCGCTGCATCCCCCGCCACTTCCGGCAGCGCCGAGCGGTTGGAGGTCATTACCGGCACTCCGTGCGCCATCGCTTCGAGCACCGGCATTCCGAACCCTTCGTCCAGGGACGGAAACGCAAAAATGCGCGCTCGGGCGTACAGATTCTCCAAGTCCGCATGGGACACGTACCCGCGGACATCGATGGCCGCCCGTCGCGGGCTCTCTTTGATTGCGCGAAGCTCTGCGTCTGCGCCATATCCGTCGGAAGCACCCGCAAGAATCAGCCGCCAATGCGCGGGCAGCCGCTCGAATGCCCGAACTAATCTCGCCACATTCTTCCGGCGCTGGATCGCGCCGACGAACAAAACAACGTCCTCGCGCCGCCCCTCGATCGACGCCGGGTGTACCCCGTGCGGCACGACGCGAATTCGTTCCGCGGGAATCTTCAGCATCTCCTCGATGGTTTGCGCGGTGAAACGCGAGACGGCGATGATCAGATCGCTGCGCTCCGCCGCACCCCGAGCCTGTTCGGCGAATCGTGCCCGGAATTCAGGTGTGGAGTATTCTCCGGAGACAACAAACAGGTCGTGAAAGGTAGCGATCGTGCGGTTGCCCCGTGCATCCACGCGCTGATTCAGCGCATGAAAGAGATCGCCCGGCGGCGCTCCCACCAGCAGTCTGCGAAAAACGTTTTTGGGAATCCGCTCGCGATACGATCGCATGAAGCGATGCGACCGGTAACACCAAAGAAACTCTTCGCTTGGATGTGCCGCAGCAAGCCCAAACAGAATCTCCCGCGAATAGACTCCGACGCCCGAAAGATTCCTTCCCAAGCTGTAGGTTGCATCCAGAGCGATGGCCACTCATTGCCATAATCGCGCAAAACGGCCACGTACCATGACAAGCTGCCTCCGCGCCACGCCCCCGGAAGTGGAGGATCCATACAAGCAATCCGCTTATGAGCGCATCGCCAGCTTCTTGGGATTCACATCCTCGCCAGCCCGCTCCAACAACGCTTCGAGCGATACCGGATTCTCCGGATCAAAAATCGCCATCCCCATCGAGATCCGATGAGCCTCAGTCGCTGCGTGCAAGCGTGCCCACGCAGCTTCGAGCGTTTCGACTCCCGTCTCGAAAACCGTCAACCCAAACCGGTTCTCCCCTATGCGCGCGACCAGGTCCGTAGGATTCGATATCCCGCGCAGGTGATCGGCGGTCTCCACCAGCGCCAGGTCCCGACGTTGTTCGCCGAACGCCGTCGCCAGCTCAGCGATATTCTTCGGTTCCGCCACGCCGAGCATCATCCGCCGTCCGAGCCGCTCCGCGAGTTTCCGGTCCCGGTCGGCGAAGGTTAAGAATGCGGCCCGGTTGGGAAGCCCGGTAAGTGGATCGTTGATCGCGCCCGCGCGCGCGGCGGACAGCAGTCGGTGGCGCTCGATTGCATTGCGGATCGAATGCGCCAACGGCCCGCAGTCCACCTGCTTCTTCAACACGAAGTCCTGCGCGCCTTCGCGAACCATCCGTACGCCGAGCGCCTCATCTTCCGGCCCCACCAGCAGAATCATCGGAATTCGCTCCGCCGCCGAATGGACGCGCCGAAACGTTTCCACCCCCTGGGTGTCGTCAAGATCGGGATCGAGCAGAATCACATCGATCGGTTCGCTCGAAAGGATTGCCGACGCTTCGCTCCATGATGCTGCGTGCAGGGTTTCGATGTGAACCCAGTTGTTCCAGTGCCGTCCCGCCTCAATCTCGATCAGGACGTCGCGCACGAAGAGCACGTCTTCGGGTACGGATTCGACCAGTAGGACTCGAAGCGACATGCTGTTGAAATAGTGCCAGCCGCGCAGCTCTTTTCTCAGTCAGTTTTCGAGGTTGTACTCCTTCAGCTTCCGATACAAAGTCGTGCGTCCTATCCCGAGAAGATGCGCTGCCACTGCGCGGTCTCCTTTTGTGTATTCAAGAGCATTCAAGATCGCGCGCCGTTCCAGTTCGGCGAGCGGAATCACTGACGGAAGACTCTGAACCGCTGGCATAGCAGCCTCCTCCGCCTCATTCATCTGCGGAGCCCGCTGTTGCGCCGCCGCGGCCGCCATCAAATATTGCGACTTCTTCTGCGCGAGAAAATTCTGCAAACTCGACGGCAAATCAGCCACATGCAGCAGCGGCCCCGAATTGATCGCCACCATGTGCTGGATGCAGTTTTCAAGCTCCCGCACATTCCCCGGCCAATCGTAGTTCAACATCACTTCCATCGTTTCGGCGGTCAACGTGTAATTTCCTCCGACTCTCGCCAGAAAGTGATTGATCAGAGCAGGAATGTCCTCGCGCCTCTCGCGCAGCGGGGCGAGACGTATATTAATAACGTTGAGCCGGAAGTAGAGATCGCGGCGGAAAGTGCCTTTTTCCACCTCCTTGGCCAGGTCGCGGTTTGTCGCGGCGATGATTCGGAAATCGGAGCGGCGAGTACTTAGCGAGCCGACCGGCCGGAATTCCTTTTCTTGTAGTACTCTCAACAACTTAGCCTGCAAATCCAAGGGCAGCTCACCGATTTCGTCAAACAGCGCAGTTCCTCCGTTTGCAGCCTCGATTAAGCCCAATTTAGCCACAGATGCACCGGTAAAAGCACCTTTTACGTGCCCGAAAAGCTCACTTTCCATCAATGGACCTACCATCGACGAGCAGTCGATCGTCACGAACGGCCCAGATGGGTTTATATTATGGATGGCCCGGGCCACAACCTCCTTTCCGGTGCCGGTTTCTCCCAGGAGCAGGGCGGGCCATCGGCATTTACCCAATTTATGAATCAGTTGCAGGACCTGTCGGGTCCGGGGCGATTGGCCGACCAGCACGTGTCTCGAATCATCCATAAAAGGAAGCGTTCTCGCTTCAGGCGTATAAGTATGTAGTGTGTTGAGCAAGAATAAACTCTACGGTCGATTTAAAACTTCCTCAAGACCCACCCTGGGGATATAGGGGTAAGTCTGATGCGGGCGATCGCATCCCGCGAATGAGGGTATTGCTAGCGATCCGGGACCACCATCGCGGCGCCGGCCGTCTTGCGGACCTTTTGAGCCAACCGGTTGGCGTCCTCCAGGGACAGGTAATGACCGATTAGTACTCTGCAAACCGAGGCGCCCGGGACGACGCGAGCATCGCCGAATTTTTTCGCGAAAGCCTCGGCGCGATCGCAGGTTGAGAATGCGCCGGCCTGGACGGCGTATGAAGTCTGCGGAGCTTCGATGACTCTCAAACGCACGCGTGCGGTTCCGGAGCGGACCATATCGATCTCGCGTGCGGCCGCGAGCGAAAGATCTATGATTCTTCCATCGACGAATGGACCGCGATCGGTGATGCGCACGTCCACTTGCTTTTCGTTTCCGAGATTCGTCACTTCGACCCACGTTCCGAAGGGAAGCGTGCGATGCGCCGCCGTGAGTTGCTCCTGATCGTAGATTTCTCCGGACGAAGTTGGCCGGCCATGATACGGCGCGCCGTACCAGCTTGCGATTCCGTTCTCGGTTGCGCCGATTTGCGCTGGAGGAGGAACGTGCGCGGCACTCTTTCGCGAACACGCGGAAGAGATCGCGACAAGCGCGACGAACATCGCGATGAAAGTAAGCCGCAGCCGCATAAACAGGGCCTCGGAATGCTAAAACAATTTTACTAAACTACGTTTCGGAGTGTTTTTTCGCGTCGAACCAGTTCCGCGAGGCGACCACTTTGGAACCCGTCGTGCATTTTTTTCTTGACTTTCAGCGCAAAGCACCTTATAAAGGGGACACAACCGCGCTCTCCTCGTGAGCGGCGCGAATTTTGATGTAAAGGGAGAATCAATCGATGAAGAACGCAACCAAGAAGAAAGCGCCTGCGAAGAAGAAGGCTGCTCCGAAGAAAAAGAAGTAGTCACAGCAGCGCTTAAGTTCGAGTTCAACCATCGGCCCCGAGAAATCGGGGCCGTTTTTATTTTCCTCATCGGCGTGCGCCCTTGGAATCCGCTGGCTGACGCGCACCGTTCTGTTGCGAGCTTGGAGCGCCGCTGAACAACGGCGGACTGTAACGAATGAGCGCTAAGAAGCAGACGATTTGAAGAGCGCTTCGACCAATGGGCGAAGTTCTTCATAGGTCATGCGCCCGGGATGATACAGCCGCACGATCCCGGCACGGTCGATGAGCACCAGCGTTGGAGTGGTGCTCGCTCCATAGCGGCGGAAGTTTGCCTCGCTCACGGGAGCGGGCTCGGTGATGATGTCCGGATAGCGCTCCTGCCGGATCTTCTCGATATAGCGAAGCTCGACATCCGGCGGAGCCTCTTCACCCCCCTGGACGTAGCCATACTTCTGAGTCGGCGCGACGATCTTCAATCCCTTCGGACCGAATTCAGATTTCAATTGCGCGAGAATCGGGCCCTCAGCCTTGCAATCGCCGCACCAGTGAGCCCAAAAGAAAACGAGAACGGGCTTTCCTTTCGGCAGAGTGACATTTTGCAGAGCTGGGGCGGGCTTTCCCTCCATTGAGAGCAGATTGATGTTCTTCTGGATGCGTGTATTGATTGAAGTCGCACGGAAAAGCTTAAGCTGTTCCTGAAGGTAAACGATCGCGTCGGTGCGCTGGCTGCGGGCGACCATCACATTTGCTTCGACCTCGATCGCGGCTCCAAGCGCGATCGGAAGATGCCTCTCCTGGTCGAGAGGATGTTTCTTCAATTCAGCGGCCGATAGCTGATACGTTTCGTTCGCATGTTTCTCCGCCAGATCGAAGCGCTTTGCTGCCAGTTCGCCGCGCGCCATCCAGCTCAGCGCTTCAAGCATCTCCGGCGTGACGCCGTTCGCCGTGCGGTACGACTTGATGAGCTGAGCGCCAGTCGTGAAGTCGTTGCCGGCAATGGCGGCGCGAACGTCTTTGATGATCTCGGCGGAAGCGGAGAGAGCCGCGAGCGCGACAAACGCGAGGAGCTTCATGGATACCTCTTCCCAGAGGATAACAACTGTTTGCGCGTGGTCGCCTGCCTGAAACAGGAAATGAGCTGCCGCGAGCGGGTGTCTTTTCCGTCAGAAGGCGAGCGACTTCAGATAGGAACGGAAATCATCTCCCAAGTCGTCCCGCTTCAGGGCGAACTCGACAGTGGCTTTCAAAAAGCCGAGTTTGTCGCCGGCGTCGTATCGTTTTCCTTCGAAGCGGTAACCGTAGATGGGACGGCTGCGCAGGACATGTTTCAGGCCGTCGGTTAACTGAATTTCGCCGCCGCTGCCTGGCTCGATCGCCTCAAGGCTCGAAAAGATTTCCGGAGTAAGGACGTAACGGCCAATGATGGCAAGATTCGAGGGGGCATCTTCGGCTTTGGGTTTTTCGACAAGATTGCGGACGCGATACAAGCGATCTTTGCCGCCATTGTGGGCTACTGGTTCCGCATCGACAACGCCATACGCCGAAATGAACTCCTTCGGAACTTCCATCAATGCGACCACGGCCGCTCCATAGAACTCGTACACGTCGAGGAGCTGGCGCAGGCAGGGCACCTCGGCGTCGATGACGTCGTCGGAAAGGATGACGGAAAATGGCTCCTCGCCGACCAGCTCGCGGGCGCGCAGAACGGCGTGTCCCAGCCCGAGAGCTTCCTTTTGGCGAACGTACGATACGTCAATCATGTCCGAGACGGCTCTGACCGTGTTGAGCAGATCTTTCTTGTGGCGCGTCTCGAGGAGATGTTCAAGCTCGAAGCTCACGTCGAAGTGATCTTCAATTGCGGTCTTCCCGCGGCCCGTGACGATGATGATGTTGCGGACGCCGGATTGCATCGCTTCCTCAACGCCATACTGGATTAACGGCTTGTCGACCAGCGGCAACATTTCCTTTGGCTGAGCTTTGGTCGCGGGCAGGAAGCGCGTTCCCAGACCGGCTGCGGGAAAAACTGCTTTACGAACCTTGGCAATCATCGCTTCCTCATTCTAGCTTGTGAGCTGGATTTCGTTCAGTGAATGATTGCCGGCTTATGGATCCCGGCGCCGGCTCTCGCGGCTCCTGGCCGCTTTGCAGAATTATAATTCTTCTATGCACAAGACCGTTGGGGTTCTGTTTGCCGCCATGATTTGCTCCGCGGCGGAATTTCCGGCTGCTGTCGAGGGCGACTTCACGATTCGCGATTTCCAGTTTCACGACGGCGAAAGGATCGGCGAATTGAAGCTGCACTACTACACGATCGGTAAACCCTCTGCAACGAACGCGGTCCTGATCATGCACGGCACCGGCGGATCCGGTAGAGGATTTCAATCCCAAGGGTTTGGCGGGGAGCTGTTCGGCGAGGGGCAGCCGCTCGATGCATCGAAATTCTTCATTATCATGCCGGATGGGATCGGGCACGGGAAATCTTCAAAGCCGAGCGACGGGATGCGCGCCCATTTTCCGAAGTACTGTTATCACGATATGGTTCGAGCCGACTATCAGTTGCTCACGGAACACTTGGGCGTGAAGCATCTGCGGCTGGTCATGGGAACTTCCATGGGCGCCATGCATACCTGGCTCTGGGGGGAGATGTATCCGGACATGATGGACGCTTTGATGCCGCTGGCGAGCGCTCCGGTAGAGATCGCCGGGCGCAACCGGTTGTTTCGGGACATGATCATGCACGCGATCACGGCGGATCCCGAATATAAAGGCGGCGACTACGATCACCCGATTCACGGATTGCAGGCGGCGCAGGACGGATTGACCATGATGACGTCGAGCGCGATGCAGATGCACAAGCAGTATCCGACTCGCGTGAAAGCTGATGAGGGGTACGAGAAGTTGATGGAAACCGCGATGGAAAAAGACGCCAACGACATGCTGTACCAGTTCGCGTCGTCGACGGATTACAATCCGGAACCGGACCTGGGAAAGATCAAGGCTCGGCTGATCGCCGTGAATTCGGCCGATGATGAGGTGAATCCTCCGGAGCTGGGAATTCTTGAACGCGAGATCGGCAAGGTCAGGAATGGGCGATACGTCTTGATTCCGACCGGTCCAGAGACGCGTGGGCATGGCACGCATTCGGTGGCGAAGCTCTGGAAGCAGTATGTGGCCGAACTGGTGAACTGAAGGCAGAGCCGTCCAAAGACGCAAGGGTTTGCCGCGGAGAACCCCAAATTCAAGACCCGATGTAGCGAGCGTAAAGACTGCGCGCAAGTGCGAGATCTTCCGTGCCTTTGATGATCGCGCGACCGTCGGGGAAAACCGTCATTTCATAACAATCGAGAACGACGCGAACCGCGTACTCGTTGGCGCGGACTCGGCCGACGGAGCGAAGCTGATTCGCGAGAGCGGCGAGATCGACCGGGCGGCCGCGTTCATGGATCTGGACCGCGTTCCGGCCACACAGAGTGATCATGCTGCGGCGAGATCCGTCCAGAGACGGGAAAAGATGTTCGACGCAGCAGGGGCAATGAGGATCGCGTGCGGGCGCGTCGAGTTGACGGATCTCGCCGGACCATACGTCGATCGTTGTTAATCGCCCTGTGAGCGATTCCGGACCGGATGAAAGAATCTTCAGGGCGTCGGCCGTCTGGAGAGCGGCGACCGTCGCGGTAATCGGGCCCAGCACACCGGCCGTTTCGCAGGTTGGCTGGATGCCTTCGGGTGGATCCGGATAGATGCATCGGAAACAGGCGGTGAGTTCCGGCACGATCGCGAACTTTAGTCCGTAGCTGCCCACCGCGGCGCCGTAGATCCACGCAACTCTGCTGCTCACGGATACGTCGTTTATCAAGTAGCGAGTCTCGAAGTTGTCGGTTCCGTCGAGAATCAGGTGCACGCCGGCGAGCAGATCGCGGGCATTGGCGGCGGTCAGGTCCGCGATGACGGGCTCGACCGTCACGCCGGAATTGATTCGCCCGAGATGGCGCGCGGCGGCGGCGGCCTTTGGAAGACCGTCCTTGGCGTCGGATTCATCGAACAGGAACTGCCGCTGGAGATTACTCAGCTCGACGAAGTCGCGATCGATCAGGCGCATGTGGCCGACGCCAGCACGAGCGAGCAGTTCGGCCAGCACGGAGCCGAGCGCGCCGCACCCGACAATGGCGACACGTGCTGCCCGGATACGTGCTTGTCCTTCCTCGCCCAGAGGAGCGAATCGGGCCTGGCGGGCATAGCGCGAATCGGCAGCAGGAGCCATCTCAACTGCGATGTTAGCAGCAAGGCGTGGGTTATCATTGAAAATCGTGCGTCCGCCGGTGCTGTTCTTCGCGTTGCTCGGCGCCGTCATTGTGGGGGCGCAGGACCCGGCGTCGGTGCGCGAATGGGAGGGCCGGCCGGTCGCGCAGATCGTCTTCGATCCGCCGGATCAGCCGATTCCGGTCGCAGAGTTGGAGAAGCTCCTGCCGTTTCGCGCCGGATCCGTATTGAGTCGCGCCGACATTCGAACGGCGATCCAGAAGCTGTACGAGACCGGCCGATTTCTTGATGTTTCGATCGAAGGGGAGCCGGTGCCGAACGACGGCGGTTCCCTTGTGGTGCGGATCACGACGCAGCCAACGTATTTCGTGAGTCGAGTGAGTTTCGACGGCGTGGCTGAACCCCCAACGAAAGGTCAGTTGCTCACGGCGTCCAAGCTTGAGTTGGGCCGTGAGTTTTCCGAAGGCGATCTGGAGCAGGCGTCGGAGAACGTCGAGGAGCGACTGCGGGCCAACGGATTGTATCGCGCGAAGGTGAAGACTCGCGTCGAGCGGATTCCGGCGACCGAAGAAGTGCAGATCCACTTCGAGATCGATGCGGGAGACAGGGCGCGATTCGACGGGGTGAAGCTCAGCGGCAATTTCACCAAATCGCAGGCCGCCATCGTGCGTGAAACACGGTGGAGGCGCGGGTTCGGTCCGTTTCTGCTGCCGGGATGGCGTGAGGAAACGGAAAGCCTGGTGCAACGCGGTGTGAATCGCGTGGTGGAGAATCTGCAAAAAGGCGATCATCTGCAAGCGCGTGTGACGCTCGAGCAACTGGAATATCACCAGACGTCGAATACCGTGACGCCGTCGCTTGCCATCGATAGCGGTCCGATTCTTCAGGTCCGTGTCAGCGGCGCGAAGATATCGCCGGGCCGGCTGCGTCAGGCAGTGCCGGTGTATCAGGAGCGGACGGTTGACCGGAGTCTGCTGGTCGAGGGCCGGCGCAATTTGTTGGAGTACTTCCAGTCTCAGGGGTTCTTCGATGCAGCCGTAGACTTCGAGGAGAGCACGCCCGAGGCCGGACATGAATTGATTGAATACTTCGTGACGCCCAACCAGCGAGCGAAGCTTGCCAGCGTCAAGATCGGCGGGAATCATTTCTTTGACGATGCAACGCTTCGGGACCGGCTGCTGATCACGCCCGCGCGGGTGCTGCGCAACCGGTTCGGTAGATTTTCGCAGAAGATGCTCGACCGCGACTTGGATTCGATGCGGGATCTCTACCGGGCGAACGGTTTTCGCGACATCGATATCGGGGCGAACACGGCGACCGATCGTGGCGAAATCAAAGTCGAGATCACGATCAAGGAAGGGCCGCAGTGGTTTGTCGAAAAGCTCGCGATGGAGGGAGTCCCCGAATCCGATTTGCCGTATTTGAAGACGGTGCTTCAATCGACTGAGGGTCAGCCCTTCAGTGAAGCGAACATTGCCGCAGATCGCGACAGTATCCTCAGTTATTACTTCAACAACGGATATCCCGACGCGGCGTTTGACTGGACGCAGACCGCCGGGTCGTCCGAATATCGGGTCAATCTCACTTATACGGTCCGCACGGGAAAGCGCGAGTACGTCCGAAGCATTCTGGTCCGAGGCTTGGAGACCACCCGCGCGTCGCTGGTAGACAGCCGCATCCAGTTGCATCCCGGCGATCCCATTTCGCAGAGCAAAATTGCGGAAAGCCAGCAGAAACTGTACGATTTGGGGATCTTCTCCAAGGTTCAGACCGCGATTCAGAATCCTGACGGGGAGGAGGACAACAAGTATGTGCTCTTCGATCTTGACGAGGCGAATCGATATTCGTTCAACGCGGGAATCGGCGCGCAGCTCGGACGAATCGGTGGAGGCGTGGCGACGTTCGATGAACCGGCGGGAACTACCGGCTTCAGTCCGCGAGTTTCGCTCGGGATTACGCGATTGAATCTGTTCGGCATGGCTCGGACGCTGAGCTTGCAGACGAGGTTTTCGACGATCGAGCAGCGCGCCGTGTTGAGTTATACGGCTCCGCAGCTTTTGGGGAATGACAATTTGACGCTGACGATTTCGGGCCTGTTCGACGTCTCGCACGATGTGCGGACGTTCGCTGCTCGACGATGGGAAGGATCGATCCAGCTCGCCGAGCGGCTCACGCGTGCCAATAGCATGCAGTATCGATTCACTTACCGTCGCGTGAACATCAGCGATCTTGTAATTTCGCCGGAGCTGATTCCGCTATACTCGCAGCCTGAGCGGGTCGGGATGTTCTCTATGACATTCATTCAGGACCGCCGTGACGATCCGATCAATTCGCATCGCGGCATCTACAACACTTTCGATGCCGGCGTTGCGCTGCGCGCCTTCGGCTCTGAGACGGATTTTACGCGCGTGCTGATGCGTAACTCGACTTACCATCCGATCGGGAAAGACATCGTCATCGCGCGAACGCTTCAATTCGGCTGGATTCAGCGGCTTGCCGGAAACCCGGGCATTCCGCTCGCTGAAGAATTCTTTGCCGGTGGTGCGACCTCGAACCGGGCGTTCCCGGACAATCAGGCTGGGCCGCGCGATGCGGAAACGGGATTCCCCCTGGGCGGCAGCGGACTTCTGATTCATTCGACCGAAGTTCGCTTCCCGCTGTTTGGCGACAATCTCGGCGGCGTACTATTTCATGATATGGGCAACGTCTATTCCGACGTGCGCGATATCAGCTTCCGTTTCCGGCAGCGAAATAACCAGGATTTCGACTATATGGTGCACGGTTTCGGAATTGGAATCAGGTATCGGACGCCGATCGGGCCCGTGCGCGTGGATTTCTCCCTCAGCCCGGACGCGCCTCGCTTTTTCGGATTTCAGGGCACGTTCGATCAGTTGCTGGCGGGACAGGGCACGCTGACGAATCAGAAGATCAACGCGTTCCAATTTCACTTCTCGCTGGGGCAGACCTTCTGATGCGAATCGCGATTGCAGCTCTCGTGGCCATCACCGCGAATGCTGCCGTGCTTGACCGCATAGCAGTGACCGTCGGCAAGCAGGTGATTGCCCTCAGCGACGTCGTCCGCGATTTACGCGTGTCTGCGTTCCTCGATCAGAAACCGGTCGATTTGAGCAGCGAGCAGAAGCGGAAGGCGGCCGACCGGCTGGTGGACCAATTGCTCATCTTGCAAGAGGCCTCGGTCAGCCGGGTGAGCGTCGCTGAAACCGAGGACGCTCAAAAGATGCTTCAGCAGATCAAATCGTCGCTTTTTACGAGCGAAGCCGAGTATCGCGGCGCGCTTGTCCGGTATGGAATAAGCGAAGAGGATTTGATCAATCATCTTCTCGCGGGGCTGCGCGCGATGCGATTCACGGATCTTCGTTTTCGTCCGGAGGTTCAGCTTTCCGAAGATGATTTACGCGACTACTACAATCATCTGGCCGAGGTCTGGCGTAATAAGGATCCTGCAAAGGTTCCGACGTTCGAACAGGCGCGCGACCAAGTCGAAAAGTTGATGACGGATGAGCGCACCGCGCAGGCTCTCGACCGTTGGCTGGGCACGCAGCGCACGGATCTACAGATTCTCTACAGGGAGCGGGCGTTTCAATGAGGCGCCGTGTTAAGGCCGCGCTGCACGTTGCCGCGGGCGTGGCGATCCTCGCCACAGTAACGGTGATCGCCGGGATTCTGGTGGCGCGTAGCGGATGGTTTCATGAGCGAGTTCGCGAGCGGATGATTTCCGAACTCGAAAAAGCCACGAACGCTCGCGTCGATTTCGGAAATTTTAGTTTCGATTGGACTCATCTTTCCGCCTCGGCTGGACCGGTCATCCTGCACGGACGCGAACGAACCGGCGAACCACCGCTTTTATCCATACGTTCCGTGACGCTAGGGTTGCGTGTCATTTCAATGATCGAGCGAAAAGTTGACCTGGCGTCGCTGCGTATCGATCAACCCAAAGTCCATATTTCGTTTTATCCGGACGGATCGACGAACATTCCGCCTCGCAAAACGGGCGATTGGGTGCAGGACCTGTTCGACGTCGCCGTGGGCCGGTACGAAATCGACGATGGCCTCATTGATTATGACGACCATAAAATCCCGCTCGTTGTCCGCGGCGAGGATCTGCGCGCGTCGTTGACACTGGAACGGCGCGCTCTTCGTTACAAGGGCGAACTAAAGTCCCGGCGATTTCGCGCGATGGCGGCAGGCTATGCTCCCGTCGAGTTCGACGTTGCTGCCTCGTTTGCGATAGAAAAATCGAAAATTGAGCTGACGCAGCTTCGGATTTCGACGCGCCAGTCTCGTATCGACCTGGCCGGCGTGCTGAATGATCCTCGCGCCCCGCACGGAACTCTTGGAGTCAAATCGAATCTCTCGATCCGTGAAGTTGCCGATCTATTGCAGTTGCCGGTTGAGCGGGCCGGCTCCGCGGCCTTCGACGGACAGCTAGTGCTGTCGCTCGCCGATCCAATTCAAGTGTCGGCCTCCGGGCGCGTCAACGCGCGCGGGGTTGGATACACGCGGGATCGTTTGAAGATCGCCGGGGCTGAGGCCCGGGCAGATGTTCGTCTAACTCCGGAAAACGCGACGCTCGCCGCAATCTCGATCAAGGCGCTGGGCGCGACGGTCACGGGAGCGGCGGAACTGGCCGGCTGGACCAAATTTCATTTCGACGGAAAGATCGACGGACTTACGGTCCGCGAAGCTGCCCGGCTCGCGACCGACCGCCAGATTCCATGGAACGGGATGGTTAGCGGAGGAATCAAGGTTGACGCAGTCGTCGGACAACCGGCGGCTAAGATTCAGGCTGCGATCGGAATCACACCGGCTTTGGGATCCGCGCCCATTGACGGACAAATCGACGCCGCCTACGATCAGGCGTCCGCGCGGATTCACATCGAGAACTTGCGCGTCTCCACGACAGCGTCGAGCATCGAAGCGAACGGCACGGTGGGAGAAACGCTCGCGATCCGGGCGCAGTCAACAGATTTGGACGACCTCATGCCGGCCCTGGCGATGGCTGGGCAAACGGAACTACCGGTGAAGCTCACCTTCGCCCGCGCGAATTTCAGCGGGAACATAAGCGGAGCCCTGGACGATCCGAAGGTAGCCGGCGACGTCGCTCTCATCAATGCCAGTATCGACGGGCATGCCTTCGATCGATTTAATGGGACGATACAGGCGAGCAAGACTACGGTGAAAGTCGACCACGCGATCGTGGTCAGGGGCATTACCGAGGTTGAGGGATCGGCGATCGTCGCTCCGCCGGACCGCAGCGGCGCGATTTCAGGCCAAGTGCAGGTCCGAAACGCGCGGCTTCCTGACCTGCTTAAGGAAGCGGGAAGCGATCTCAATATTTCGGCGATGGCGTCCGCAACGCTGAAGTTTTCGGGAACAATCGACAGGCCTGACCTGGAAATTGCGGCAGAACTCGATAAACCAGCCGGCTTCGGCGAGCAGCTCGATAAACTTCGAGCGCACATTCGATACTCGAATAACGCGATTACCGTCACGTCCGGTGAAGCGGAGTCCCCGGCGGGTAAAGCTCAATTCAGCGGCGGTTTTCAACATCGCGAAGGCGACTGGAAAAACGGCGATGCGCGGTTCGAGTTTGTCACACCCGGACTCGCTCTCAACTCGATCAAAAACTACGCGGCTCTGCAAAGCGGCGTCGATTCGAGGATTGAGGGCCAAGCGAGCGGAACCGCTCAGCTCGTCAACGGCGAAATCGTTCTCACTGCGATCAACGCTCGCGCCAAAGCTCGCGGAGTGACGTGGCGGGGCCAAACGCTCGGCGACGTATCGTTGACCGCGATAACGCGCGCCGCGGATCTGACGGTTCACGCAACATCGACAGTTCGTGATGTGACGGTCGATGCGCAAGGCAGTTGGAAGCTGACGGGGGACGATCCTGGTTCAGCGACGATCCGTCTTTCGAAGATTAAAGTCGATACCCTCCATAGCATCCTGATGGCTGGTTCGCCGCCGGCGCAGGACGCCCTTCCCTTCGACGGAATCGTCGACGGCGCAACGGCCCGGGTTACCCTGGCGCTGCGCAAACCCCGCGACTTCCAGGTGGAACTGACCATTCCGACCGTTCAAATCAGTCCAAAGGCGACTCAGACCTTAAGGCTCGGTGTTCAGGCCCAGGATCTCGTGGTAAAAAACAGCGAGCCGCTCTCGATTTCAATCTCCGCGAAAGAAGCCCGCATCCGCAATGCGAAATTCACCGCTCGCGATACGAGCCTTGAGGCGGCCGGCTCGGTACCCCTCGATCGCTCTGGCGCGGACCTGACCGTGCGTGGCTCGGTCAACTTGATTATTTTGCAGCTTCTCAATCCCGATCTTGCGGCGCGCGGGAACGCCACAGTTCAGGCTTCCATTCGAGGAACGATCCCCGATCCGCAGTTAAGCGGCCGCATGGAGTTGAAAAATGCGTCTCTGTACCTTAGCGATTTTCCGAACGGCATCGACAATGCGAACGGGATCGTCCTGTTCGACCGAAACCGGGCGACAATCGAGAAACTCCGCGCGGAAACCGGCGGCGGAACTGTCGATTTTTCGGGATTTCTCGGCTTCGGCTCGCCGCTCGTTTACCGGCTTCAGGCCGTGGCGCAAAAGGTTCGCGTGCGGTATCCCGAAGACGTAAGCGTGACTTTCAATGCCACTCTCGCTCTCAACGGAACTTCAGATGCAAGCACCGTCTCCGGGCTGGTTACGCTAACTCGCGCCTCGTTTACACCCCGGGCCGATCTGGCTCAAATTCTTGCGCAGGCCTCGAAAACGGTTCCCGCGCCAGCCTCGCCCAACGAATACATCCGCGGGACGCAGTTCGATGTGCGCATCGAAAGCGGACCGAATTTCGAGCTGGAAACATCCCTGACGCGAAATCTGGAAGCCGAGGTCGATCTGCGTCTTCGCGGGACACCTTTGCGGCCAGCCTTGATCGGCACGGCATCGGTAAACGAAGGCGAGATTCAGATGTTCGGTAATCGCTACACCGTGAACCGCGGTGACATCCGTTTCGTGAATCCGGTCCGCATCGATCCAATCTTCGACATTGATCTAGAAACAAAAGCGCGAGGCGTTACCGTCAACATCGCAGTCTCCGGGACAATGCAGAAGATGAACGTCAACTACAGTTCCGACCCGCCAATGCAGGCCCGGGAGATCATCACGCTCCTCGCCGTTGGACGTGCTCCCGCGGATACAGCGGGATTAAGTCCGGATCAGTCGCCTGCGACATCCTCGAACAGCCTCGCCGAGGCGGGCGGCGGGCTGATCGGGCAGGCGATCTCCGCCCAGCTATCGAGCCGTCTTCAGCGCTTCTTCGGCGCGAGCCGCGTCAAGATCGATCCAACGTTAACCGGCGCCGATTATCTCCCGCAGGCGCGACTCACGATCGAGCAGCAGGTTTCGAAAGATATTACCTTGACTTACATCACGAATCTGAACCGCACCCAGGAGCAGATCGTTCAAGTCGAATGGGACTTCAGCAAACAATGGTCGGCCGTTGCGGTCCGGGAAGCGAACGGGCTCTTCGGAATTGATTTTCAATATAAGAAGAGGTTCAAGTGACCACCGCCGCCGCGGAGATGATCGAGCGGCAACTGCTTCGCCGGGGGATTCGCGATCATCGCGTTCTCCATGCGATGGCGGCCATTCCGCGCGAAGACTTCGTGCCCGAAAAGTTCCGTGACATTGCATATTCCGATGAGCCGCTGCCGATCGGTTACGGACAAACGATCACGCAGCCGTACATGACGGCCCTGATGGCGGAGATGCTCGAATTGCGGGGAGACGAAAAGGTTCTGGATGTCGGAACGGGGTCCGGCTATCATGCCGCCGTGCTCGGAGCGCTCGCGCGGCGCGTAGTCTCGATCGAGCGTATCCCCGAGCTCTGCGTCCAGGCTCGCGCGAACTTAATGCGCGCCGGGTGGGCGAAAAACATCACCGTCGTCTGCGGAGACGGGTCGCTCGGCGTCCCGGAAGAGGCTCCGTTCGATGCGATCTCGGTTGCGGCGGCTTCGCCGTTCACGCCGCCTGCGCTGATCGAACAGCTCTGCGACCCGGGAGTGCTGGTGATTCCGGTGGGGTCGCGGGACCAACAGGATTTGCGCATCATTCACAAGCGGAATGGCAGTCTATTCACCCGCGCTTCGTCGGGATGCCGTTTCGTGCCGCTCGTCGGCAGACAGGGTTGGGAAGAAAATTGATGAATCCAAGGTTGGAGATGTCGCCCGCCGAGATGCGGGCTCTGGGGTACCGTGTCGTCGATTTGATTGCCGATCACTTGGCTCGCCTCCCGGAAAAACCCGTTGGGACAAAGGGCGATCCCGCAATCCTCCGCCCTGAATTTCTAAAGCCCCCGCCTGAGGCTCCCGTGCCCGGTGAGAGCCTGCTGAGATGCCTTGAAGGCGACGTGTTCTCGCATATTCTCAATATTTGCCATCCCCGATTTTTCGCCTTCGTCCCCGGGCCATCGAACTTCGTCAGCGTTATGGCCGACACGCTCGCCGCCGGATTTAACGTTTTCAACGGATCGTGGCTCGGCGGGTCCGCTGCCGCGGCGTTGGAGCTGACGGTGATCGACTGGTTTCGCACCTGGTGTGGATTTCCAGAACAGGCCGGCGGACTTTTTGTCAGCGGCGGATCGATGGCGAACCTCACGGCGCTCGTCGCGGCCCGCCACACGAAGCTGGAGGACCGCACTGCGGACGCGGTGATCTATTATTCGGACCAGACGCATTCCTCGATTGATCGAGCGCTTCGCGTCATTGGTTTCCAAACCGGCCAGATCCGGCGAATTCCCTGCGACGACGAATTTCGCCTTCCCCTGGACGTTCTCGCCCAGCGTGTTTCCCAGGACCGCGCGGCGGGATTGCGGCCGTTCGCCGTAATCGCGAACGCCGGCACGACCAATACCGGCGCGATAGATCCGCTATCGGATATCGCTCTGTTTTGCCGTTCCGAAGACTTGTGGATGCACGTCGATGGAGCTTATGGAGCGGCCGCGGTCATAAGCGAGCGGGGCCGTCGTTTGCTCAGGGGAATCGAAGCGGCCGATTCGCTGTCATTCGATCCGCACAAATGGCTGTTTCAGACGATCGAGTGCGGATGCGTGCTGCTGCGCGATGCGGCACTCCTCAAAAAGACATATCGCATCATGCCGGAGTACCTGGCTGACGTCCATCGTAATGTCTCCGAGGTGAATCCGTGCGACTACGGCATCCAGTTGACGCGTGGATTTCGCGCGCTGAAGGTGTGGATGTCGATCCATCATTTCGGTCTGGATTCTTTTCGCGCGGCAGTCGAGCGGGGATTCGTTTTAGCCGAGATCGCCGAACGAAAACTGCGCGACATGGCGAATTGGGAACTGGTCACTCCGGCGCAGATGGGCATCGTCTGCTTTCGACGCCGCAACGCCGCCGAAAAGTTCTACCCCCGCCTGCACGATGCCATGCTCCGTGACGGATTCGCGCTGGCCACATCAACTGTGCTGAATGGCCGAACCGCGCTCAGGCTGTGCACGATCAATCCACGGACAACCGATGCCGATATCTCCGATACCCTTGACTGGCTCGATTCGCTCGCTGAACAGTGTTAGCTCACGATTGCGGCACGAGGTAAATCACCATCACCCGTCCGTCTGAATGAAAGCTCGCGCCGGTAGCCGTACGAGCTTCTTTCGAAGGATCCGCCGGCATGACGTATTCCTTCTTCGCTACCGAACCGGTCTCCTCCAGGCTTCGCCCGACGTACTCGCGTTCCTGATCGATATCGGGATCGATTTTGTGCGTGATCTTTTTCCCCGGCCGATTGTCGCGATCGAATCCGATATCGTGTGTCGCAGCTCCCACCCATAGCTCCTGGCCGTCCACCTTGAACGGAGCTTTCCATAAGCGGAGATGATGCCTCTGTGCGACCACTGCAATCGGCTCCGCGTGTGCAAGTCCATAATCCTGCGGACGGCCAAACAGAGTCAGAATGCTCATCGGCATCTCGACGTACGACTGCTTCTTCAGCGATTCGATCAGCCCGTTGAAGACGGCGTCCCTCGTGTCCTTGTCGACCTTCACCCAGCCCGCCGCCTTGAACGTATCGATCAGGTTCTTCTCGTCTCCCAGCACCACGAAATTCGTGTTGTCGCCCGGGTTTCCGTCTGCGTCCATCACGCGCCGCGGAATCCGGTCGATCATTTCTTTCGTCACCTGCGGCAGTTTATAAGTGACCGCCGGGGGATTTTCGGGGCCGCGTTTCTTGAATTCGACCTTCGCGGTGTACTCGCCGTCGAGCACCTCATTGGTGAAGTTCACCCCCAGGAATAAGTGCCCGGGACGCCGGACATCGATTTCCTTGTGCGCGCCCACTACGAAGGGCATTGCCACATCGTTCGATCCGATGCGCCCGATGACGGCGCCGAGCCCCGCTTCATTCACTGGATACGATTTCAGAAGATCGCGAAAGCTGCGTGCCAGCCCATCGGGCCCGCACGATTTCCCCTGAGGAAGTTGGAGAGTGCCCTCGGTCGTGATCGAAATCGAATCACCCGCGCGAAGCTCGATGGACGTATCGGTCCAGACCTGCGAAACAGGGATTTTGATGGTTTGTGCCCATGCAGGCGGAAAGAGGAGAAGCAACGCCGCCAGACGCATGTCTTCATTTTATCCGCTATGATGCAAGCGTTGATACAGGAGCTCATTGATCAATTCGACGACGAACGCCGGGCGCTCGCGCGGCAACTGCATAGTGGAGCCTTACAGCAATTAGCCGCGCTCCAGATGCGGCTTTCGCTGATCCGCGACCCCTCGGCGGAACTCGCCGTTGAACTCGCCAAGTCGTGCGTCGCGGAAATCCGGGCCGTGGGCAGCAGATTATATCCGCCGCTGCTCGATGAAGCTGGTTTAGCCGCCGCTGTGCGTGCATTTGCCGCGGAGAACGGTGTGACGGTCCTGGTCGAGTTTCCAGAGGACGCGAAACTGCCGCCCCGCGTCGCCCTGGGAGCCTTCCGGATTATCGAGGAACTGGCGGTGCGCGCCGCCCCGGGCACAGTCGCGCTGAGGCTTCACTCGGGATCGTTGATCATTTCCGCAGCCGGCATCGGCGCTGATGCCGATCCGTGCCTTCGAGCCCGTGTGGCGCGGCTCCAAGGGCAGCAGTCGTATTCTGCCGCCGGCGGCGCCGAAACGGCGGTCATTAAAATACCGGTTACATCCGAAGAATCTTGATCGATCCGTTCGACGTTCCCAAATCCAGCAGCGGCCCCCCCGGCCCGATATTCCCTTCCAGCCTGTGCTTCGATAGCATCCCCCCATGCGCGCTGACATCGAAATCGGAGGTGATGGCGGCGTTGGACGTGTGCGCCCGGACGCTCGCCCCGATATTGCCGGGAATCCGTACGGTGATTGACGAGTTTGAAGTATCGGCGTGCACCTCGCGCGCCGCGTCCATGGTCAGATCGATATGCCCGTTCGAGCTTTCCAGCCGCACCGGATGCGAGTCCGGTTCGATCAGCCGCGCCGTGATGCTGCCGTTTGACGTCGTCGCTTCGAACATTCCCTTCTTCACGTCGGCTTTGATGCCGCCGTTCGACGTATGGACTGAAGTGTCGCCGGTCACGTCGGATAGATCGATCGATCCGTTCGATGTCCGGGCATCGAGCGCTCCCTGCACCGCAAACGCGCGAATCCCGCCATTGGAAGTCTTCAGACGAGCACGGCCCTCAATCGTCTCCAGCCGAATCGCTCCATTCGAACTGATCACGTTTTGCAGTTCCACGCGGCGCGGAACGTGAATCACATATCGCGCTCCGTAATTCCCCATCCGAGGCATCGGAGGAATCGTCCGGATGTAAACCGAATTCTGCGACGATTGAACATCGATCTTCATGTCGCGCAGGCGATCCTCGCTCGATGCAAATTTGGTCCCGTCTATCTCGATCGTGTTCTTGTCCCACCCAACGATTTCCACCGAGCCGTTCGAGTTTTCGAGCTGCACGGTCGCGCCCGCGTTCAACGGATAGCTGAAGTGAAAGTCCTCGCGGTAGCGGTCCGAAATTCCGCCGATATCGAAATCCTCGCATCCTGCAAGCATCAGGATTGAGAGACCGAAGGACACGCCGCCCAGAAGTCGCATGTTCCGCTCCTTAGCGATATATTACGCCGTGCAGCGGCGCGGGGTTCCACTAAATAGGGATAATAATTGCAATGCGCCGAATTCTCACCATCGTTCTATGTTTCTTTGCGCTTGCGGCGATTCTACCGGCCCAGTCCGCGAGCAAATCCGTCATCCATATCATCAACGTGAAATGGAAAGATGACGCGACACCGGAACAGATCAAGGCCGCCGTCGAGGCCGCTCATCAACTTCCCTTGAAGTATCCGGGAATCAAGCGGGTTTGGACCAGGAACCTGAAGTATCAAGGCCAGGAAGGTTACAAGCAGGCAATCGTGATGGAGTTTGAAAGCGAGGACGCTCTGAAGAAGTACACCGACAGCCCCGCTCAACAGTGGTGGTACAAAATTTATCTCCCGTTGCGTGAAGAAAGCCACACCCACGACATCACGAACTAACCCGGCTTCCTTGGCTAGCTTCGCGGCACCAGCCGGATCATACTGACGTTGATCGTAAACGTCCGGTCATCCGTCGGAACCTGCCAGGTCGGTGAGGCGCGCAGCTCGATCAGATACTCGGGCGCGTCCGGCACGTCGGTTTCGAGAACCAGAAGTCCCGTTCGCTCGACTTTCCACGTCTCGGCGAGTTTTCCGTTCACGATCGCCCGGACCTCGCCGGGAATTCCCTCCGCGGAAGCGTGACACCGGATTCTCAGACGCTGCGGACCTTCGGAAACGCGATGGAGCCTCGCCGTCGCGCGTTCGCCGATCCAGCGATATTTGTTGCCGAAGACCCCTTCCAGCTCATACCAGCCATCAATCAAATGCGCGGCATGGCCGGGTTGCGAAAAATCGGCGATGTCTTGGCGTTCTCCCGGGTACAACTCGCTCCGCTCCGCCGACGGAAGCAGGTTGTAGACCCCGCCCTCGTTCTCCGCTTCGTATCCGCAACCGCACCGCAGCGTGTCTGACGCATCTCGCGCTAATGACGCGTGACAATTCGGGCAGCGCAGAAAACGTTCAAAATTCTCGATCGATGCCGGCCGGGGCGGTTCCCCTGCCTTCCTGCAAATCGCCGCGAGCGTGCCGCCGAGCAATCGCGCGGCGCGCCACTCCGATCGATGCGGATCCAGCCGCACAGCGGTTTTCTTGACGACGCGCTCCCCCCACCCCCGCTCCGGAACGAAAACCTCGTATTCCTGCGCGACAAAATACTTCTGCACCAGCGCGTGCCAATCCTTCAGACCCATCGTGTGGTTCTGTCGAATCCCGAAACTTTCTTCCTGATGCGCGCCGATAACATCGCGTACCAGATAGCCCAGCAGACCCCAATCGTAAAGGCGCCGCTCCCATGGCTTCATTGTTTCGTAGTACGGACACCGGTACAGCCGCAGCGAAAGCATCCGCTTCAAAGGCTCTTCCGCGAACAGAAAAATTCCACCCGGTTGCAGCACGCGAGCCGCTTCGCGGAATACGCTCTCGATATCCATAAACTGGCTGAGCATCTGGAAAGCGCACACAAATCGCAAAGATCCGTCGGCGAACGGAAGATTCGCGGCATCGCCCGCAACGCGAATCGGCCCCCGGTCCAATCCCCAGAGCTCCTGAAGCGCCCGCCCATGACGCAGCGAGTCGGCCGAAAGATCCAGCGCGAATCCTTCGGCGTCAAACTCGTTTGCGAGCATGTAGCTCGAATGCCCCGCATTGGCGCCCAGTTCGAGGAACGGAGACATCGGCCCGATGAAATCGCGATGTGCGCGAATCACCGTCCCTCGCCGCTGATTCTCCTCCGCGTAGATACGCAGATTGCGCTCCGGTTCGCCTAGCGACGCGAAGTTGTGAAATTCGACCTGAGCGCGCTTAACCGCGAGCGGCTGTGTTCCCAATCAGCATCTCCAAAGACAGCGACCGCATATCGGGCACGAGCACGTCGGGTGAATGCCTCGCAAGTTCTTCCGCGCCGACCACGCCTGTCGCCACCGCAATCGACCGCACGCGATTCGCCCGCGCCGCTTGAACGTCGTTCGGATGATCGCCAACCAGCGCGATCGGACTCGTGCGATCGATCCATCCGCGCCGCCGGGCTTCGCGAATCGCAATGCGAACCAGTCCCGCCCGGTCCGCCGCAAGCTCCGCAAACGCTCCGTATCGCAAATATTGCCGCAGTCCGGCGCGCTCCATCTTTTTCCATCCGATGCTTGTCAGATTTCCCGTCACCAGACCCGTCGGAATGCCTCGTCTCGACAGTTTGTATAACAGCATCCGAGCCCCGGGACACACGCGGCGTCGAAGATCGGGACAAGTCCGCACGTAGATCCGTTGCGCATGACTCACAATCGCCGGCATGTGCCGCCGGATGAACCCCTGCGTCGCACCTTCCTTCACCAGCATCAACCGCACGATTTCCCGATCAAGCATTCCCGAGACGGGAACTCCATCTGTCGTCGTCTCAACTCCCGTCGCCAGCCGGACAGCCTCGATCAGCGCAAGCCGATGATGCGGGCCCGCGCGGCGAAGAAGCGTTCCATCGATATCGAAAAGCACCAGAGCCCCGGACATCGGATATTTTTACTATAGCGGCTGGCGCAGAATCTGCGTTCCTCTTGACCCTCACGCTAGAATAGGCATCGGATGCAAGTCTTGAAGGCCGGCGAGCACAAACTGCTTCTCCTCGAACTCGACACCGAGTTCATCGAGAATATCGCGCGCCAGGCCGGATTCGAGTTTCGGCTGGATGATCAGACACGCCGCGTCGTACTCGACCTCAACGCCCAGGGCCGCCAGGCTCCGCTCCTGTTGTTCGACGCCGCCGATCCCGCCAACCTCGGATGGTTTTCGCGCTGCCAGTTCTACGTCGATGGACTCAGCGGAGCCGTCCTCCAGACCCCGATTCAACTCGCCAATCAGCGGGATCGCTCCGGTCGCGCTCTTCCCCACGCGATCCGCTTGCAGATCAACAAGGAACTCCCCGCCAGCTTCCGCCTTCCGAACAAGGCCCCGGTGACCGAGCAAATGGTCTACGCGGTTCTCTACAACTTTCTCAACGCGCTGCTGAACACCGGAGTCGGCGTATGCGGAGGGTCGGTCGTGAAGCCGCTCGCGGGCCGAACCGAGCCGCCCGGAAATCGAAACTGACTATTTTTTCTGCCATCGTTTCGCGAGCGCCGCATCGGCTGAAATCTTACCTGGCCCAAAAATCAGTATCACCAGGAATGAAAACAGGAACACAAACGGAGCCGCCGCCGCAAACTTGTCCGGATCCGAAAAGAACGACGTAAATGCCTCCCGGTCCGCCGTAATATAGGCGACCAGCATATCGATCACCAGCATCAACGCGATCGGTCGCGACGCCAGCCCGATGAGCACCAGAAACCCGCCCGCAAATTCGAGCCACGAAACGAAATACGCGTTAAAAGCCGGCGCCGGGATCCCCAGGCTGGTAAAAAAATCTACAACCTTCCCGATATCGTGCAGCTTCCCCGAGCCCGTCCTGTGCATTTGCCAGCCCCAATAGGCGCGCACCAGCAACAGGAACGGCGATTGCAGGCTCGACGCCACGCGAATCAGCAGCAAATACAGCTTTTCGATCGCTTCTCTCATACCCGGGTCAGCCAGCCCAGCTCGGCCCACGCCGCGAACCATTTCTGAAGATTCTTCCGCAATTCCTCCGCGCCGCGCGAGCTTTGCCGGACGCAGATCGCCAGCGCACGCCCCACCGGTTTCCGCTCCCGCAACGTCCGCAGCAGATGAAACTCATCCCGATCCAAACGCCGGTAGTAGATCGAATCATCCATTCGATGCACCGCCACGAAAATCCGCTCCGGCTTCAACCGGCCCGCCGCCAGCGTCCGCCGCTTCTTCGGCTTTGTCGCCGCATTGCTTACCGTTTCGTGCTCTTCCTGATTCGATGCCGCCCGAATCCTCAAATCGTCCACCGGATATTTCAAATCGAGCAGGCTGATGTGGGGCTGGAGCCCGATTCGCAGATTCGGACCCAATTCCAGCAGATCCTCCGGCCCCAGCATCTTCTCCTCAGCCGCGTCCCACGCCTCAATGTGCGCCCATTCCAAAGCGATCATATCCAGCGCGACGTCCGCTTTATTCCCGGCGAACGATTTGTGTTTCTTCAGCCACTCATGTAGCCTCGAACCCAGATCGCGCAGCGTAAACGACCGCGAGGGACAGTCCGCCAGATACGCCCGGACCAACTTGTCGAACGCGCGCGGCCCCACGATCGCGCGCAGCCCTGGAAAATCTTCATACATCGAATCGATCAGCCGGTACCAGTAGCTTCGGCTATAGATTTCCAGCCGCTCGATCGCTGTCAGGCGATCGTTTGGCTTGATGTACGACGCCTTGATTTTTCTGGAAACCTGGTCCCCGCGCCCCAGCGGAGCCATCAGATCCGCCGCAAACTTCCGTTGCAGCTCGAGCAGTTTCATACCGCGACCGGAACCGGCAGATATTTCTCCGCCTTCAGCGCCTCACGATGAACTTCCTCAAACGAAGGAATATGATCGTCCCACTCGAGCAGCGTCGCCGTCGCGCCCACTCGCCCGATCGCATGATCGTACAGCTTCCATACAGGATCGATCACCGGATGATCGTGCGTGTCCAAAATGTATTTCTGAAATTTCGAATGTCCGGCCAGATGAATCTGCGCCACGCGCTCTGCCGGCACGCTGTTCAGATACTCGTACGGATCGAAGCTGTGATTCCGCGACGAAACATAGATGTTATTCACGTCCAGCAGAATCCCGCAATCGGCGCGTTCCACCACTTCGTTCAGAAATTCCCACTCCGTCATCTCCGAAACGTGAAACTCCGCATAGCTCGAAACGTTTTCCACCGCGATCGGAACCTCCAAAAAATCCCGAGCCTCGCGAACCTTCCGGGCCGTCACCTTCGCCGCTTCGAACGTATACGGCATCGGCAGCAGATCGTGGCTGTACGTCCCGTCAACGCTCCCCCAGCACAGATGATCGGAGAGCCACGGTGTCTTCGTCCGCTTCACCAGCGCCTTCAGGCGCTTCAGATGCTCGCGATTCAGCTTCTCGGCCGACCCGAAATACATCGATACGCCGTGCTGAACCACCCGATACTGCTCCAGAATCTGATCGAGAATCGCCAGCGGCCGCCCGCCTTCAATCATGAAGTTCTCCGAAATAATCTCGAACCAGTCAACCACCGGCTTTCGGCTCAGAATGTGATCGTAGTGCGGGATCCGTAGTCCAATCCCGATGCCGTAGTCTGTGAATCCGTTAAATCGATTGGCGGGCATAAGAAAAAATAGGGGTCAGGACATCCTCCTGACCCCTGGCTTTATTTTCGCAAAGACTACTTCTTCGACCCGTCGGTCGCGCAGCCGCCCTTGCCCTTGCACGAGTTCTTTCCCTTGCAGCCGTTGTCACCCGTCTTGCAGCCGCCCTTGCCCTTGCACGAGTTCTTGCCCGCGCAGGCATGCTTTTCCGCAACAGCCTTGTCGGTCGACTTCTTGCTTTCCTTCTTTGCCGGAGCATCATCCGCCATCAATCGCGTCGTCGTGCCAGCCAGCAATCCAGTCATCGCCGCTGCCAGAACCAGCGAGTTTTTCGAAACTTTCATGATCAACTTCTCCTTGTGTCGGGATTTAAACGAACTACGTGGACGTTATCGCTTTCGGCGCCCGGTTTATTCCCGCCGGCGTCGATTCGCTGATCGAATCATACACGATTTCGTCCACACTCGAATAGTGATACGGATGCACCGCAATTTCGGATCGAAACCAAAACTTAAAGATTGTTAATCTTTGCGAATGTGTAACTTAGACCGTTGATCAGAAACTGTACCGCACCGTCAACGACGCGTATGAATTGTGATTGTACTGCCCGATAAAATCTGTCATTTCCCCCCGAATCCAAGCCACCCCCACCGTTGCCCGTAAATGCTGGCCGTACGTTTGCGAGTACCCCAACTGCGTGAACGATCCCCCCGCCCGGATCGCGGTCTCAATCGCGAGACTCTTCGCCGGATCGATCGTCCATGCCGCGCTCCCCACAAACGACTTCGCAAATCCCCGGTCCGGAGCGAATTGCAGCGGACTCCCCGCGCGCCGCAGAACCTCGCCCGCGTACCCTCCTACAAACGACCACTCCTTCACCTGCCGCTCGATCTGCATCACGTATAGCGAATATTGATCCGTGTTCGGCGTGGACGAATGAAAGTACGCGCCCTCGCCCTTAATCGTGAACCAACGGAGCGGAACCGCCGCGTCTGCGCCATACAGCCTCAATTCCGGATAAAACCGCTGAATCGCGATCGCGCCTCTCAACGGATCCGGCGTCGCGCTGAACAACGGCAGATAGTTGAATCCATCGAAGTAGGAAACCGAAAACTCGTACCCCCTCCCGATGTGATTCCACCTGGCACCGAACTGCGACCGCCCCGGATACCTCGCGCCATCATCCTCGAGCGGCACCCCCTGCGCCTGCTCCGGCAGCACCGTCCATCGCTGATTCAGCAGCGGCGTCCGGCTTGGCGTGAACCACGGTTGCCACACTGCTTCATAGCTGTTGGATCCCGTCGCAACGACAAGGCGCACCGCGGCCACGCCCAGGAAATCCGGCGCGATCACGTTGCTCAGGTAGTCCTTCGGCGCGAACCGATCCGTCGGATTCAGAATGTCCGCCTTGCCCCATCGAATGAACTGCCGCCCGATCTCTGCCGTGAATTTCCCCTTGTGCAAAGTCGCGCTGTAGCGCCGGAGCGAAAACGCCGGCCGTTGAATCGACCGGTCGAACGCGTCTAATCTCCACTCGCGCTGCGCCTGATGATGCGTATCCGTCTCCGCATCGAACGCTCCTTGTACGGAAAGCCAGGGCGTGATCTTGTACGCAACCTCCCAGCGCAGAAGAATCGCATCCACCACATGCCCGCTGTCGTTCGGCGCCCGCTGCGGATAAAAAAGCGCCGTGTTCTCGATATATCCCCGCTGTTCGAAATTCTGCGCGAGCGCCGTTGCCGCCAGCAGCCAGGGGATCATGACTCGCGGCGCAGCGCCTCCACCGTGAATTGATCCTGCTTCAGCGGAACGTCGTACTCCAGCTTGTCGAACTTGAGAATCGTCTTGCTCTTCCGCTTCACGTCCAGGACCTCGGTCGTCCGAGCCGTCCAGATCCCCTTCACCTGCTCGAAATCCCGATACTCGATCACCCGGACCAGTCCCTTCCTGTCGTACGACTCGGCTTTCGTGATCGTGTAGTTATCTTTCTTGATCCACAAATTCGAATACGTGTACTGCGACGACTTCCGCGGCTTCGATTCGATCTTCCACTGCGCCCCTTCATCTGCCACCAGCTTGAAATCGAATTGATTCACATCGCGTTCTTCGAGATCTTCGAAGCTGAAATCGGTCCCGAAAAACCGCGTCGACCGGTCTTGCAGCGCAATTCTTTGATCGCGCCCGATGCTCGGCCGCCACATCCACTGATCGCTCGCCCGGTCGGGATGATTCACAATCAACAACGCCACCCCCTTCACTTCCGGCGGCGCCGTAAAGCGCAACATCGACTTGCTGTCCCCAAACGACCCAATCCGCTCGAAAACCCACCGCTTCGTCGCAATCTTGTTCTCGGCACCGATCACCTCGAGCGTTCCCTCGTATCTCTGCGAATTCGATCGCGATCTCTTCTGAACCTCTTCAATAATCTGCCTGGGATCCTGCGCCATCGCGGCGCCCCCCATCAGCAGACAAAGCGCCAACCCGGCCCGCCACCAGCGGGAGCGGCCGGCGCTGAAAGCCCATAACGCTCTATTCACAGTCCAACCTCCACATCAGAACCGCGACCGCTTGCGGGCCGGAGCAATATCATTCATACTCCAAAGCCTCCACCAGCGACCCCCTCACCGCGCTCTCCCCCGGCGCCAACGCCGCCAAAAACGCCGCCGACAAAATAATCGGCGCGAGCGCCAACGCCATCCGGAACGGATATGCGTAGCCTATATCGATCCCAATCAAATCCCGCCGCGCAATCTCGACACTGTAATAAAGCTGAATCGCCCCCAGCGCCAATCCCAATCCCAGCCCTATCGCTCCGATCGCCGACGCCTCCATCCAAACCGTATGCCGGATCTGCTGCCGCAGCCCGCCCACCGCCCGAAGCACGCCAATCTCCCTCCGTCGGTCCGTAATCGACACCGTAAGCGCATTCACGATCCCGAGCACCGCCACTAACACCGCCACCGCGATCTGCACATACGTCAGCCCGAACCACTGGTCCGTCACACGCAACACATAATCCCGCAAATCCGCGTTCGTCAGAACGAAAAGCCGCTGCTGCCGCCCGAACGTATCGAGAATCTTCTGCCTCACCTGCGCCGCATTCGCGCCATGCTTCAGGTAAATCCGAAACACGTTCACCGAATCGTCCCGCCAGTACTTCGAAAAAACATCGCGAGCCATCAACAGGCTCCCCTGCTGATCCGAAAAATCCCGAACAATCCCCGTCACCGGCAGCTTCAAAACACCTCCCGGCGCGGGAATATCCAAAACCTCACCCACCTTCGCTCCATGCAGCCGCGCAAAGTTCTCGGACGCAATCACGCCACGCCCCTCCGCTGCCTCGCGATACATCTCCTCCGCCCGTCCCTCGAGCGAAGGGAGATGCGCCCGCTGCTCGAGCGATCGGATATCGGTCGCCACCACCATGACCGGCGTATTCTTTACCAACACTCGAACACTCCGAACGAGCTGCACTTCATCCACGCCATCGATCCTCCGCAGCCCCTCGCCCAACGACGCCGGAAAAACAAAACTCCGCGCCGTCACCGTCTCTGCCGTCGTCACGAACAAATCAGGATTCAGTGCGATCCTCATCCACTCCGCAAGCGAGTTGTAGCTCGACCGCGCCAGCCCTCCCAATGAAATCACCAGCGCCAGCGACAACATCAACGCCGCTACCGTCCCTGAGGTTCGCCGTGGTCCCTGAATCAAACTGTCCGCGGCCAGTGTTCCCTCCACCGGCCGCATTCGCGACATTACCGGCCGCAGCACCCGGGCCAACCACAGCGACGACGCCGGAGCCATCAACACCGCCGCTAGCACCGCAAGCACGTAACCCGCATAAAAAATCACCGTGTATCGATTCCATACAAGCGCAATGATCGAGGCCGCGACACACCCGGCCGCCCACCGCCGGCGTGTCCGGTTCTCTCCTTCTCCGAACGACTGGTATCGTCCCTTTTGCAGCGCCTTGACCGGATCCACAAGCGCCGCCGCGCGAGCCGGAATCACCGCCGCGATCACGCTTGTCGCCACGCCCATCGCAATCGCCGCGGCGATCAGCCACGGCTGTACCTCAATCGACTCCGCCCTCTGCGCGACCCCGTAGACCTCCTCGAGCAGCCCGCCGATGTACCCCGCCATCGCCCGCGCCATCCCGATCCCGAATGCCACGCCCGCCAGCGTTCCCAGCAGTCCCGTGATTGCGCTTTCCGTGAGAAACAAGGTCCGAATCTGCCCCCGCGTCGCGCCCAATGCCCGCAGAATCCCGATCTCCGAGCGCCGCTGCGTCACGGCAATCGCAAAGGTGTTGTAAATGATGAACATTCCGATAAACAGCGCAAAAACGCTCGTAATGTTCGATGCGAGCGCATAAATCCTTGACGTGGCTTCAAACTGCTCGCCCCGCGAGCTCGGGGGCTCGATCTGGAATCCCGCGCCGATCGCCTCGCGCAGCTTTGCGATTCCCTGATCGAGCGAGACTCCGTCCTCTAACGCGACATCGACCCTGTCGAATCGCCTTCCGCGTCCGAATATCTTCTGCGCGGCGTAGATGTCCATAATCGCGAGATTTCCGCCAAACGCGCTGGCCAGCCCGCCCGGCTTCATGATGCCGCGGACCGTGAAAACGCGCTCGCCTTGCATCGTGTTCATCGGAATCTTGCTGTCGATCTTCAGTCCGCGTTCTGTAGCGAAGTTTTTGGTCACTAACAGTGAATCCGGCTGTGCCAGAAACACCAGCGGATCGTCGATCGCCTCGTCGCCTTCGAGATCGTATGTCCGCAAACTGCGATCCCCCAGCATATCGACGCCGAGTATCAGCAGATTCCCGCGGTCCGTCGAAACCGTCGCTTCGATCACCGGAGCCGCAGCCCGAACCTCGCGCACGTTCCGCACTTTTTCGAGAACGTCTTCATCGAACCCCGGCTCCCCGGCGGAAATCTGCAACTGACTCTGCCCCGCGATACGGTCAATCGTCTGATGAAAAGCAGCGAGCACGCTTTGATTCGCCGTATGCATCCCGACGAAGACCGCGACGCCCAAAATAATCCCCGCCGTGGTCAACAGTGTTCGCAGCAGATGTTTACGGGCATACGGCCAGCTAATCAGGCGAATCAGGATCATCGCCGCACATCCTCAAACACGTGCCCGTCGCGGATGTGGATCGTCCTGGCGCAGCTTTCCGCCACTGCTATATCGTGCGTCACGATGAGCACCGTCGATCCCAGCCGGTCATGCAAATCTCTGATCAGCCTGAGAATCTCAATTCCCGTCGACGTGTCAAGATTCCCCGTCGGCTCGTCCGCCAGGAGAATCGGCGGGTAGACGCTCAGCGCCCGCGCGATCGCCACTCGCTGGCGCTCTCCTCCGGATAGCTCGTCCGGAAGATGATCCAGCCGCCGGCCAAGCTGTACCAGGTCGAGTAACTCTTTCGCGCGGTCGTCGATTCTCTTCCGTGCCCATCCACGAAGATGGAGCGGCAGAGCGACGTTCTCCAGGCACGTCAAGGTGGGCAGGAGATTGAAAAATTGAAAAATAAAGCCGATTTTGTCCCGTCTTACGCGCGTTAACGCGTCATCATCGAGTTTCGCCAGTTCCGCGCCATCAATCGAAATCATCCCCTCGCTTGGCCGGTCGAGTCCCCCGATCAGATTGAGCAAAGTAGACTTCCCCGATCCCGATGGCCCCACGATCGAAACAATCTCGCCGCGCTCGATCGAAAGGTCAACTCGCTCGAGCGCAGTCACTTCGCGCTTGCCTTCAAATCTTTTTGAAACGCCCCGGAGGTGGATCACCCTTTAAATTTCATGATGACAGGAAACCATTTCCGCCGGAGCCGGTACTCATTTCTGCGAACCGGATTGTGCCGTTTTCGTCTCTTTGGTTATGAATTGGAGTAAGCAATTTTCCAAGCCCGAAGGCCCCATGGGCTGGTTTGTCGGGCACGTTATGGCGATGGCGAACCGCGAGCGGAGTGAATTCGTCTTCTCCGTATTGGACTTACAGGCCAAAGACAGAGTCCTCGAGATCGGATTCGGATCGGGGACCGACCTGGCCCGGGCGAGTAGCGCCGCTGCGTTCGTCGCCGGCGTGGACCATTCCGACGTTATGGTGAAACAGGCTTCTCGCCGAAATGCCGCCGCGATTCGCCAGGGACGGGTCAAGGTCGAACTCGCCTCGGCCGCCCGTCTGCCATTTCGCGACGGCGAGTTCGACAAGGTCTTCGCAATCAACTCCGCACAGTTCTGGAAGGATTCCGTAGGCACGCTGAAGGAAGTCGGCCGCGTTTTGAAACCCGGCGGATCTCTCGCGCTGGCCATCCAGCCGAGACAGAAAGGCGCGACCGAGGATCATGCTTACGCTGCCGGGCGCGCGTTTTCAGATGCGATGAAAAAAGCTGGATTCTCCGATGTCTATTCCGAATCCAGGCAGATGAAGCCCGTATCGACCGTCTGCGTTCTCGGCAAGAAACAGGCCGCTACTTCCGCCGCTTCTTGAAAAAGATGTTCGACGATTTCGTCGTCACCACCAGAACCAGGAACAGCACCAGCAGCGCCACCAGCGTCGCCACTGAGCCGATGATCATGTAGTCGGATTCCCGCAGCGGCGCCGGCATCAGCTTCACCATCAGCGCCGCCACGACAACGAATACACACACGCCCGACAGCGCCAGCATCGCCATCCGCGGCATCAGACGAACTCCTTGGCGCGGTCGAGTACCGCTTCCACCATCCCCGGATGACCATCGAGCGGAGCCGTCACGTCGATTTTCAACTCCGGATGCGCCAGGCGGCTCTGCGCCACAAGCGCGGGCAAATCGCGCTCCAGATGCGTGCCCGGCGTCAGGAAATACGGAATCACGATGATCCTCGACGCTCCGCAGGCGGCGAGCGCGTCTACCGCGCGCCGAAGATCGGGCTCGCCGCCGCCGAGAAAAGCGGTCTCATACACCTGCCACCCGCCCCGGTCCGCAGCCTTCCGGGCCACCTTTCGCACGGCCTCGTTGGCCGTTTCCACACTCGATCCATGCGCGAAAACGACGTATCCCGTCATACCGTGACTGAGTTCTGCGCCGGCAACAGCGTTTGCAGGAATCCGTAGAAAGCCCGCCCGCGCCGGCGTCCGTTTTTGTGCTGTAGCCCGAGCCTTTGCAGGAATACAAGTATCCCGAGAATGTCCGAATCCCGCAGCGTATGCATCCCGGTTTCCTCTGCGAGCCGCCGGTGCAGTTCCTCGATCGATTTCTGCACTGCTTCCACGATCGCCGCCGCGTACGGATTCTGGGGACGCGATTCGTAGATCAGTCCCGACTCGCGCGTCCGGTAAGTTTTGATGATCGCTTCGAGCGCTTCGAGCGCATCGCTATCGACCGCGCGCTGCTCTCCCATCGACTTCGCCAGCGCCATCGAAATCCACAGCAGCACGGGTTCATTTTCGCGCAGAAACTCTTCGCTCACCCGGATTTCTTTGTTGGGCAGATCATCGATCGGCGCGGGCTGTTCGTGCCGGCGCGCTTCGGTCAGGTGCTCGCAATCGAGCGGACAATCGACGGTGTTCTCGCGCTCGGTCCCGCAGCAGACGGCGCAAATCTCACCGCGCACTCCGGGACAATGACGCCGCGCGCGTCGTTTATTGCAGATCTGACAGGGAACACTCACCGGCGGTTAACCTCTATCGTATCATCGGAGAATGCCGCGGACGGACGTTTACATCAAAGTAGAGCTCGATGTGGATGAAAAAGAGAAGCCCGAACGGGTCGCCGCGGAGATTTGCCGCGTGGTCCGGAGGGTTTACGGGGTCCGGAGCGCGGAGGTGTCGAGCATGGTCGAGAAGGAGCCCTGACGGCTCGCCCTGCTTCTCAGTGAGATACTTCACGGCATTGACGCGCTGCAAACGCCTGATGCTTCCATGCCTCGCCCAACGCCTCCGATCCGGCGTATTCAGACCTGTCCGCGAATTCCCCGTTTGAAGTTCGGATCGAGCGTATGCGTTCCGGGCAGGTTGTCGCCCTTCTCACGATCGAGCGCTTTAACTACATCCGCTCGTCCCGCCGCAGTTCTCGCACTTGTAGCACGAGCCGTTCCTCGTCATCAGTCCGCCGCACTCCGAACACGTCGGAGCATCCGCCGCCACCGGAGGAAACGGCAGCGCCTGCTGCGGATTCGGCTCCGTCACCTGGAGCTTCGGAGTATCGCCCGCTTCGCCAAGCGCGTACTCCGGACCCAGGAACTTCGCGCCCATCCAGCGGAAGATGTAGTCCATGATCGACTTCGCGTACGGGATCTGCTGATTCCCCGTCCAGCCGCTCGGCTCGAAGCGCACATGGCTGAATTTGTTGACCAGGAACTGCAACGGCACTCCATATTGCAAGGCCAGCGAAACGGCCGTGGCGAATGAATCCATCAGGCCCGAAATCGTCGAGCCTTCTTTCGCCATGCGGATGAACAGTTCGCCGGGCGTTCCGTCATCGTAGAGACCCACGGTGATATAGCCTTCGTGGCCGCCGATCGAGAACTTGTGCGTGATCGAGGCGCGCTCGTCGGGGAGCTTGCGTCGTACCGGACGATAAACAACCTTTTCTTCTACTTTCACCACGGCTGGGGTCGACTCCTTGGCGCCTTTCGCTGTCCCGCTCGACAGCGGCTGCACTCGCTTTGAATTATCGCGGTAAATCGCGACCGCCTTCAAGCCGAGGCGCCAGCTCTCGATGTAGGCGTTCATGATGTCCTCGACCGTCGATTCCTCCGGCATGTTGATCGTCTTCGAAATCGCGCCCGAAATAAAAGGCTGCGTCGCTGCCATCATCCGCACGTGACCCATATAGTGGATCGACCGGGTTCCGTTCTGCGGACGGAAGCTGCAATCGAAGACCGCCAGATGCTCTTCCCTGAGATAGGGCGCGCCTTCGATCGTTCCTGTCGAATCGATGTGATCCACAATCTTGTTGACCTGGTCCGGCGTGTAGCCGAGCTTCATCAGCGCGCTCGGAACCGTGTTGTTCACGATCTTGATCACCCCGCCGCCCACCAGTTTCTTGTACTTCACCAGGGCCAGATCGGGCTCGATGCCGGTGGTGTCGCAATCCATCATGAACCCGATGGTTCCGGTAGGAGCGATCACCGTCGTTTGCGCGTTTCTAAATCCGGCTTTTTGACCCAATTCGTAAGCTTCCTGCCAGCATCTGACGGCGTTTTCATACAACGCCGGCGGAACCCGGCGGCTGTCGATCCGGGCCGTCGAATCGCGATGCATGGCGATCACTTCCAGGAACGGCTTCTCGTTGACCGCGTATCCTTCGCACGGGCCCGTTGCATCGGCCGCGATCCGCGCGCTCGTCAGATAAGCCTGGCCGCACATGATCGCTGTCAACGCAGCGGCCCAGTCGCGGCCCTGATCGCTGTCGTAGGGAATACCCATCGACATCAGCAGCGCGCCGAGATTCGCGTAGCCCAAACCGAGCGGGCGGAAATCGTGCGAATTCTTCGCGATCTTCTCCGTCGGATACGCCGCGTTATCGACGATGATTTCCTGCGCCATGATGACCGTGTCCACAGCGTGCCTGTAAGCTTCGACATCGAACTGCCCGTTCGCGCCGACGAACTTCATCAGGTTCAGCGACGCCAGATTGCACGCGGAATCGTCCAGGAACATATACTCGCTGCACGGGTTCGACGCATTGATCCGGGCCGTGTTCTTCGATGTGTGCCACTTGTTGATCGTCGTGTCGAACTGCATGCCGGGATCGCCGCACTGATGTGTTGCTTCCGCGATCTGGCGCATCAGGCTGCGCGCCATCTTGCGATCTGCCTTTTCGCCCGTCAGGCGCTTGGTGGTCCACCATTCCTCGTCGCGTGTCACGGCTTCCATGAACTCGTCTGTCGCGCGGACGCTGTTGTTTGCGTTCTGGAAGAAAATCGAACTGTAAGCCTCGCCGTCGAGCGAAGAATCGTATCCCGCATCGATCAGCGCGTGCGCCTTCTTCTCTTCCTTCGCCTTGCACCAGATGAATTTCTCGATGTCCGGGTGGTCCGCGTTGAGAATCACCATCTTCGCCGCCCGCCGCGTCTTTCCGCCGCTCTTGATCACGCCCGCGAATGCATCGAAGCCCTTCATGAAGCTCAGCGGTCCCGAAGCCCGTCCGCCGCCGGAGAGCAACCCCTCCTCCTCGCGCAGCGACGAGAGGTTCGATCCCGTGCCCGATCCCCACTTGAACAGCATCCCCTCCGTCTTCGCCAGATCGAGAATCGATTCAAGCGTATCGCCGACAGAGTTAATGAAGCACGCCGAGCATTGCGGCCGTGTCTCGCCGTCCAACAGTTTCCGAATGGATTGCGTCGCTTCGTCGAAATACCAGCCATAGCCGCGCGGCTCCTTCACCCCGACGTTGAACCACACCGGCGAATTGAAACAAGCCTTCTGCGTCAGCATCAGATGCGCCAGCTCGCTGCGGAAGTTTTCGGCGTCCTCAATCGTGTTGAAATAGCGCTGCTCGGCTCCCCATCCCGCGATCGTGTCTACCACGCGTGAAATTAACTGTTTCACGCTGGTCTCGCGCTCGGGCGACCCGATCTTTCCATAAAAATACTTGCTCACGACGATGTTAGTAGCCGTTTGGGACCAGTCGACAGGAACTTCGACGTCGCGCTGTTCAAAGATAACGGCTCCCTTGTCATTCCCGATCGAGGCCGTACGCAGCTCCCACTTGATCTCGTCGTAGGGGTTTTTCCCCGCCTGGGTGAAATACCGGGGAAAATCGACGCCAACCCGCTGGCTGACCGGCACCGGACGGCGTAAATCCTTTAATTTCATAGCGACACCTACTCCTAATTGTCCCATGGGGGTTGCCTTTCCTGTTGCTTGGAAGGATCGAGTCGTCTTTGTCAATCCCGTTTCAACTGACGAAAGCGGCTGTTGGCAATAATGCCCCAATATATAGGGGCTCGTCAAGAACTTTATCTATATACGGTACATGCGTTTGCAGGCGTCCGTCCTAAAGTCCAGTCTAGCACTTCATTTCGCCAGGTACTGAGGGTTTCTCGCGCCACTTCTACGTGGAACCTCCCGGGCGACCTTCTTGAGCCACTTCAGTTCCGTGCGAATCTGATCGATGTTCAGGCTCAAAATCCAGACCGCTTCATGAAATCGATGGCCGACCTCTTTGCGGACCGCGGCAAGCACCGTTTGCGCCTTTGCCAGTTCGCTTTCGAGAAATTTCTCGCGGCGGCGTAGTTGTTTGACAAAAACTCCGGGGCGGCACTGCCACGATAACGCGAGCCATGTCAGAAAGGCCGGCCTCTCCTTCTGCTCGGTCCAGGTGTCGCGTTCGAGCGCATCGGCGAGCGCCGCGCGCCCCCGCGCAGTGGTCTCAAAGACCCGGCGCTCGGGCCCGCCGGATTCCTCCCCAGCCTCCATGGCCCTGATCAAGCCCGATTGCGCCAGCTTTTCCAGCGAGTAATAGACCTGCGGCCTCGACACGCCGGCCCAATCCCGCACTTTACGAAACTCCAGCAGCGCATTCGCCTGGTAGCCATGCATCGGCCGCTCCGCAAGAAGACTGAGCAGAACCAGATCCGGTGTCGTCAATTTTTCTCTTGACACGCTCTTCATTCTTGAACTAGTCTAAATCAGACTAGTAACCAACCTCAAGGAGAAACCGAAACCAATGACGATCAAACGACTGACACCGAATCTGTACACCAACGACGTCGCCGCCTGCGCGAACTTCTGGGTGGACCGCCTTCATTTCGAAAAGACGGCGGAAGTGCCCGAACCTGGCGGACTCGCTTTCGCCGCTTTACAAAAAGGCGGGATCGAACTGATGTATGGCAGCTACTCGAGCCTGGAGAAAGAATCTCTGACCGCGGCGGCTTTCCAGAAGGGCACCGGGTTCCTCTTTGTTGAGGTGGACGACATCGACGCCGCGTTGAAGGCGATGGCCGGCGCGCCGAAAGTGGCTGACCTGCATAAAACTTTTTACGGCGCGACCGAGTTTACAGTTAAGGATCCCGCCGGGCACCTGATCACCTTCGCCCGGTTTGGCGAATGAGCGGTTTACGCCGTAACCTCGATCGCGATCGGAGGCATCTTGCGCCGTCCGATGTGCAGTTGCAGGTACCGCGTCCCCGGAGTAATCTGCTCCGGAAGACGACAGTTCATTTCGAATCGCTGCGGCCGCGGATCGGTGCAGAAATACTCCAGGTCCGAGACGTGCAGACCGTCGACATAAACCTCGACTTCATCCGGACGCTGGATCTCTTCGAGCACCATTTTGATGTTCCGCGTCTCGATTCGATGATCCGCGACCAGATTGACGCCGTCGGTGATCATCCGGATGCGCGGCACCGATGGACCTGGCGGAATGACTCTCAGCGTCGACGGCGGCGAAATTCTCCGGCCGAGCCACAGAATTTCGACCGGCAGCAGCCCCGTCGCCCCCAACTCCGGCAGAATCACATTGATCTGCTGCAAGCCAGCGCGATCCGGCGGACCGATATAACAAACGTTCCCGAACGATTCGCCCACGGTCACCTGAAGATGGTGCAGGCCGGCGTCCTCAGGCAGATTTTCCACCCAGATCGAGATCGACGCGAACCGCCCGCGGCTTGGCGCCACAGGTTCTGAGCTGTTCGCATTGGTGATCCGCCGGATCCTGACGGCCGCTCCCACCTCACGCTCCTCAAGCGATAGAAACCAGCCCCGAGGCCGCTTGCGCCAGGTGGTCCACATATATTGCGTCGAAACACCCTCGAGCGCCAGGACCTGAAAATCGTGCATACGCGCGAACTCCAGCACCTCCGGCGATGAGAGGCGAGCGCCCGCCCATGTGTCGAATTGATCGTTGATCCGCGGCAGACCGTTGAACTGGAGCCGCGCAAGTCCCCCGCTCTTCAGAACTCGATGCGTCTCTTTCAGGTACTCGAAAACTACGTCGCGGCTCGGGATGTGCTGAAAAACGGCGTAGGAGTAAACGAAATCGAAATACTCATCCTCGAACTGGCGCAGGCTGGCTCCGTCGGTGGCGTGCGGGTGCGCGCTGGGGATGTCGTGAAGCTTTTCTTTCGCCAGCGCGATCATCTCATCCGAAACGTCGACGCCGTGGATCTCGACGAAGTGCCGGCTCATGGGCCGCATCAAACGCCCTGGCCCGCATCCGATTTCAAGCGCGCGCCAATCCCCCCGCTGCTCGATGGGAACTCGCCGCAGCTCCCATTCGAGCCCGTTAATCACTTCGGTAGCTGTTGCGAAAAATGCGGCGTCGTCGGAATCGCGGCGCCCGAAGGCTACGTAGTAGCCCGCGTCCTCACGGGCGCGCGCGTTCCAATCTTCGCGCATTCGCGCGGAAACGTCCGGATCAGCCATTACTTGCGGCTCGAATATTTGTTCAGAATGCTCAGGAAATTGGCAGCAGCGGCCGGCGCCGCGACTCCCGTCGTCAGGATCTCGCGATTCGTGATCTTGCGGCCGTAGAGTTCGTTATTCCAATCTTCGTCTTCACGCAGCGTCGCGCCGGTCAGAGCGACACCACCGAACAGTCCACGCTGCCGCGACCACGTGAGAATTTCCGCCGTCATGGCCGCGTCGGTCTGAGCTTGCGTGTCGCGGCCCACCGGCCCCGCCGCCACCGAAGCTTCACCGCCGAGCGTGAACTTCGTCGAAAGCAGCCGGTCCATCCCCTTCTGATTCATAACCAGCATGAAAACGTCAGTCTCGGCCCCCCCGATCTGGAATCCAAAGCTGCCGCCCTCCACGCGAACCGAGCCTGGTGCCGTCCAGCCCACCCCGTCCTTCTTCCGGCATGTTACGAATCCCTTGCCGTACTTGCCGCCAACGATGAATGCGCCCTTCTTGAGCCCCGGGATCACCACGGCGCATTGTGCTTTATTCAAGAGATCCTGCGGGATCGCCTTATCCGAAACGTCCATGACTTCTTTAAACGCGTCCGCCGCCGCCTGTAGACGCTTCGGAGCATCGGATTCGGCACATAATAACGCCGCCGTCATACTGAACGCGGCGATCAGTTTCTTCATGTAAGTTCCTCCAGAACGATCATAGTGGGATTCGTACTACCATCTCAAGGATGGCGGTTCCAAGGCGAGCGTTCCGGCCCATGCCATTTATATTTGTTCATGTTCATGAACCTCCGATAAACCATGCGTGAACTCATCCGCGGACTCGACTTTGCCGGCGCCACCGCCCTGGTCGTCGGATCGATGATCGGCACCGGTGTCTTCTTCAAGGCCGCTGTTATGGCGCAGCAGGTCGGATCGCCCCGTATGGTGATGCTCGCCTGGGCGGCCGCGGGATTTATGTCGCTCGCCGGAGCCCTGACCTTCGCCGAACTGGGCGGCATGCTTCCCAAGGCTGGAGGCGAATACGCCTATATCCGAGCCGCCTATGGCGACCTGTGGGCTTTTCTTGACGGATGGATGCGATTCGTTGTCGCTTCCGGCGGGATCGCCGCGCTCGGCGTCGGGTTCGCCACGTTTCTTTCCGCCGTTGTTCCCATCCGAGGCGTATGGGCGTCGACGATCCTGCACCTGGCTCGACACGACGTGCCCTGGCAGTTCGGCTTAAAGGAACTGATCGCCGTCGCCGTCATCCTGCTATTCGGCGCAACCAACTGCGCGGGCGTGCGATTCGGAGGACACGTCCAGACGCTGCTGAGCGTTTTGAAGGTCGCCGGAATACTGATCATCGCCGCCGGCGCTTATCTGTTTTCCGGAAGCGGCGCCGCCGCCAATCTCCGGACAGCCGCCGTGCATCCGGGTGGCGCCGGCGCATTCGGCGCAGCAGTGCTCGCTGCCCTCTGGGCCTGCGACGGCTGGGCCTTTATGCCGATGGTCGCCGGCGAGGTTCGCGATGCGGCGCGAACCGTCCCGCGGGCGCTGATCGCCGGCGTTCTCATTGTGCTGGCTCTCTACGGACTTGCGAATCTCGCTTACTTCTATGTCCTGCCTTTCGGCGAAGTAGCTTCGGCCAACTCGACGCTCCACCGCGACGCCCTTCCCGTCGCAGCCAAAGCTGCCGCGACATTTCTCGGAGATCGCGGCCCCGCCCTGCTCTCCATCATTTTCATGATCTCCGCCGCCGGAGCGCTCAACGGAGTCATTCTCTCGATGGCGCGCGTCCCCTTCGCGATGGCGCGAGACGGAATGCTCACCCGCGGACTGGGCGAACTGAGCGCGGGCGCGCACGTCCCGGTCGCTTCCGTCCTCATGATTACCATCTGGTCGGCCATCCTTGCCGTCTCCGGCACCTACGATCAGTTGACCGATCTCACGATCTTCGGCGAGTGGATCTTCTATGGACTGACCGCCGCCGCCGTCATCGTCTTGCGAAAAAAAATGCCCGATACGCCGCGTCCCTATCGAACGCTCCTCTATCCGGTCACGCCGCTCGTCTTCCTCGCTTGCGCCGCGGCCCTGGTGTTCAATACATTGCAGACGGGACCTGTCGAATCGATCGCCGGACTCGCGCTGATCGCCGCCGGGCTCCCCGTTTATTTTTATTACCGGAGAAAAAAATGAAAGATCGGGTTGCAGTCGTCACCGGAGGCGGTACCGGAATCGGCCGCGCGATTTCTGAACAGTTCGCCCGCGCCGGCGCGAAGGTCGTTGTCAATTACAGCCGTTCGCGCCAGGATTCGGAAGATGCCGTCAAAAGTATCCAGTCGAAAGGCGGCGCCGCAATCGCGGTCGGCGCCGACATCTCGAAGCAATCCGAAGCCAACGCGCTCATGGACGCCGCCGTGCGCGAGTTTGGCCGCCTCGACTACCTCATCAACAACGCCGGTTGGAGCCAGCGCGTCCCCCACGCTCAGTTCGACGATCTGACCGATGAGATCTGGGACCGCGTCTTCGATACCAACCTTCGCGGGGCGTTCTACTGCGTCCGCGCCGCCACGCCACATCTCAAAAAACACCAGGGCGCGGCGATCGTCAATATCGCTTCGGTTGCCGCTTTGATGGGCCAAGGCAGCTCCATGGCCTACGCGGCTTCGAAAGGCGGAATGGTGACGCTGACAAAATCGCTGGCCCGCGCCCTTGCCCCCGATATTCGCGTCAACGCCGTCCTCCCCGGATTCATCCGTACCCGCTTCGCCGGATGGCCCGATTCGGCTTTCGACGACGCCGAAAAAATCACACCGCTGCGAAAACTCGCGACAGTGGATGACGTCGCCATGGCCACCATCTTTTTTGCCGGCTGGGCGATGGGCACAACGGGCGAAACACTGGTGGTCGACGGCGGAATGGCGCCACTCGGTCCGGCGCTGGGTTAGGCTAGCCTGAGTTTTAGCCTGGCCTGAGTTTTAGCCTAGCCTGGGTAAGCCCGGATGCACGCACATAAACTTTTCGTCCATCGGCGTTTGTCCGCGGCCATTGCGAAAGGAGCGCCTGCCAACCGTGAGCTTCGAACAAATCATCTTTGAAAAAGAAGGACACATCGCCACCGTCACCATGAATCGTCCGAAGAAGCTCAACGCCTATTCGGAAAAGATGGTGCATGAGATTCTCAACGCACTTGCCGATGCCCGCGATGATGACACGATTCGTTGCGTGATCCTTACCGGAACCGGCCGCGGATTCTGCTCCGGCGGAGACATCGGGCTCGATTTTCAATATCCCGCCCGCTATCGCGGCCATCGCCTCGAATCCATGCTTGAGATGCGCGAGAACATGCACGCCTTGATCCGGTTCCTGCATCGCTTCGATAAACCGGTGATCGCCGCCGTCAACGGAGCAGCCGTCGCCGGGGGCTTGACGCTCGCGCTCGCCTGCGATTTCCGCATCGCCGCTGAAAGCGCCCGCCTTGGCGATACATCGCTCAAGTTCGCCCTGATTCCCGATGAAGGCGGTGCATATTTCTTCCCGCGCGCCATGGGCATGGACCGCGCGTTAAAGATGTCGCTGCTCTCCGAGATTTATCCCGCGCGCCAGGCCATGGCGCTCGGTCTGGTTACCGACGTAGTCCCCGATGAGGATCTCATGCCCGCCGCCCGCGCCCTGGCAAGTCAGCTTGCCGACGGCCCGCCGGTCGCCATTCGTCTCACCAAGCGGATGATGTACAAGCAGCGCACCATGGATCTCGACAACGCGCTCGAAGATGCTGCTCTCGCTACCTTGGTCTCCAACTACACCGACGACGTCAAAGAGGGCGCCTCCGCGTTTCACGAGAAAAGAAAACCGAAGTTTCAAGGCAGGTAACAACCTCAATCTCCCGGCTCCTCCGCAGAGCCGGGACTCGGGGCTGCCCCCGGCGGCCGGCCACGGGAATAGAGAAAATGATCTAAATGAAAAGCTGGCGAGTTCACGCCTGGGGCGAACCGGAGACGTTGTCTTTTGAAGAGATCCCGGAGCCGTCTCCAGGGCCCGGTCAGGTGAAAATCCGCAACCGCGCCGCTGCCCTCAATTTCTTCGACATTCTACAGATTCAGGGCAAGTATCAGATCAAGCCTCCATTCCCGTTCACGCCTGGAGCCGAGGTCGCCGGCGTCGTCGAGTCGGTTGGTCAAGCCGTTACCTCCGTCAAGCCCGGCGACCGTGTCATGGCGATGCCAAAGGGCAATGGATTCAGCGAAGTTTCCGTCGCGCCTGCATCCGGTGTCTTTCCGATTCCGGAAGGCATGAGCTTCGAAGAAGCCGCTTCGATCCCCATCGTCTATCACACCTCCTACTTCGCCTTCACGCATCGGATTCAGCTTCGCGCCGGTGAGTGGGTTCTGGTTCACGCCGGAGCTAGCGGAGTTGGCATGACCGCGATCCAGCTCGCCAAGGCGATGGGAGCCCGCGTCATCGCCACCGCTGGATCCGGCCCCAAGCTCGAATTCTCGCGAGCCCAGGGAGCCGATCTTGCGCTCGATTACAACGACGCTGCTTGGGCCGATCGCGTCAAGGAAATCACCGGGCGGGGAGCCGACGTGATTTACGATCCCGTCGGCGGCGATGTTTTCGATCTTTCGACGAAATGCATCGCGCCCGAAGGCAGGCTTCTCGTCATCGGATTCGCCGGCGGACGGATTCCCTCAATCGCCGCGAATCGCGTGCTGCTGAAAAATATGTCGCTCGTCGGAGTGCTGTGGGGAGGCTATGTGCAGGCCCATCCCGATTACCCGGCGGCCGTTCATCCCGAGCTGATGAAGCTTTATGCCGCGGGAAAAATCCGCCCCTGCATCGGTGCAAAGCATCCGCTGGCCGAGCTTCCCAAAGCGCTACGCAACCTCGCGGATCGAAAGGTTATGGGGAAAGCCGTCGTTCTCTTCGATTAGCCGCCGGCGAATTTTGCCCCATTTTCATCAGTTAGCGTTTCTCCGCGCGAATCACTCAAACGGCGCCCGCTATCCTGGCGGCAGATTGAGATCGGGTGCTCTTCCTTCGGAGAACCGACTCCACCGAACCGCCGGTCCTAGGCCCCCGGCGGCAACGTGACTTGTGCGATGGATATGGGGGGCCCTCTAAAAACTATGCGGTAGAAACGGCATTGATAATCGATTTCGCGGAAATTCCGTAGTGCTCAATCAGTTCTTCAGGCGTTCCGCTATGCGGAATATCCCGAACCGCGAGCCTTCGCACCGGCCCATCGACCGCCATGCTCACCGCATCGCCGATTCCGCCGTGCACATAGTGGTCCTCGACGGTGATCACACGTCCGCCGCACGCCCGCGCGCACTCTCGTAGTGTGTCTACATCGACCGGCTGCACGCTGAACAGATCCACGACGGTGAAGTTCCGCAGTTGATCCCAAGCCTTCAGCGCTTCGAATAGCGTCACTCCGCCCGCGACCACGCAAGCCCGGTCGCCGCGCCGCAGCACCTTCGCTTTCCCCAACCCGAACTGCTCATCAGGACCGTACACGACCGGTGTCTTCGGGCGGCTGGTTCGAATGTACACCGGACCCTGAATCGACGCCGCTAATTCCACAGCCCGCCACGCGCTCACCGCGTCCGATGGATAGAACACGGCGAAATCGGGCTCGGCCGTCGTCATCGCCAAATCTTCCAGAGCCATCTGCGAGGGCCCGTCTTCGCCAATCGAAACCCCGGCATGCGTGCCGGCAAGCTTGATGTTCGAGCCGCTGATCGCCGCCATGCGAATGAAGTCGTATGCGCGCGTGAAGAAACAGGCGAATGTCGAGGCGAAAGGAATTTTTCCCGCCGCCGCCAGCCCCATCGCCGCGCCCACCATGTTCTGCTCCGCAATGAACATTTCGAAGAACCGCTCCGGAGCAACTTTTTCGAAATCCTCCGTGTACGTTGAATTGCGCACATCGCCATCGAGCGCGACCACCAGCGGATTCGCCTTGCCCAGCGCTGCCAGCGCCATCGCGAATGCTTTCCTGGTCGCTTCGGGTTTCGAATCCTTCGTCCACGGCGGCGCGCCGACGGCGGAAGGCCGCGCCGTCTGGACTACCTGCTGCGCGGGAAGCCGCGGCTTCCATCCGTTTTGATTCGTGAGCTGGCGCTCGAGCGCGGCAATCGCCCTCTCGGCATCCGCCTTGTCCAGAGCTTTGCCGTGAAAACCGTTCTTGTCTTCCTCGCCCGGAATGCCCTTGCCTTTGATCGTGCGCGCAATCACGATCGTCGGCTTCTGGAGAGTCTCCGCCGCGCGCCGGTACGCATCGAGCAGCGCCTCCACATCATGTCCATCGGCGACGATTGCGTTCCATCCGAACGCCTCGAATCGCTGCCGGTACGTTTCGACGTCGTGACCTTCCATCGTCTCCGCGCTCTGCCCCAGGCGATTCACATCGATGGTTGCGCAGAGATTGTCGAGTCTCTGATACGCCGCCGCGTGCGCGGCTTCCCATACGGACCCCTCCGCCGTCTCGCCGTCGCCCATAAGCACGTAAATGCGCCGCTCCGATTTGTCGAGCTTCGCCGCAAGCGCCATCCCGACCCCCACCGAAAGTCCCTGCCCGAGCGATCCGGTCGCCACCGGAACGAATGGCAATCGCGGCGTCGGATGCCCTTCGAGATTTGAACCGAGCGTTCGCAGCTTCAGCAATTCCTCGCGCGGAAAAAGTCCCGCTTCCGCCCAGGCCGCGTACAACACCGGGGCCGCATGGCCCTTGGAAAGAATAAAGACATCATTGCGCGGATCTCGCGGGTTCTTCGGATCGTAGCGCATCACCGAAAAGAAAAGCGCCGAAACGATCTCCGCGGCGGATGTCGAACTGGTTGGATGCCCGCTTCCTGCCGCGGTGGTGGAGCGGATGGAATCGATTCTGAGTTGCGTAGCCTTGTCTTGAAGAATTTGGCGCTCACTTGTAACAGTCGCTGGCACAGAAAACTCCTTGGAAGTTTGATGCGTGATCGGCGGCAGGTGTTCGGAATTATTGAACGCCGCCCGGGACGATTACAGGCCCGAGGGCGAGCGGGCGGCCTCCGGCCGGCGCCCGTTACTTCCCTTCAAGCAGAAACGTGGGCGCGAGCCCGGTAAGCGACGAAAAGCTGGACGACCCCGCAACGCTCAGCCACGTCGAACAGCCGTGTACTTTGCCAATGAAGGAATGCGGATGCACGTCGATCTGCATCTCTTTCATCATCAGGCTGCCGTACTGCATCAGCGGGAACACCGCGCGCACCGGATCCGCCACTTCCTGCACCACGTAGGGAACCCGCATCGCCTGCCGCAGCGCCTTTTCCCAACCGAGCTCGTCCATCTCGGCGCCGCGAAAAGAATTCAACTCGGCCGTATCGTCGTTGGGCCTCAGCACCAGCTTTGCGCGATGCTTCATCACGAACTCCGGCAGGTCGACTGTCTTCCCGTTGTGCGTCGTTTTCGCCGCCTGCACCAGGCGCGTCCACGGAATGAATTCCTTGATCGCCCGTTTCTCGATCGAAGGGAACTTGGCCGTAACCAGGTCGTCCGTGAGCAGATCGAAAACCGTTTTCTTTGTTCCCAGCTCCGAACGGAAGCTGTTCACCATGCAGATCGAACGATCTTTGTAGGCCCGAACCAGCGGATGGTTCAGATCGAACCGGACCAAAAACTCCTGAAGGCGAATCCGGCGGTAGACGATGTCAATCGTAAACTCGCCGGATCGAAGCACGCCATTGCGATACTCGAGCTGATCGGGCGAAACAATCTGTGTGGGATATCCTTCGCGCGCGAAGCTTTCCGCAAGCAGCGCATGCTCGCTCGCATCGGCGGGCTGGAACGGAGCGCGGAATTCAATGATTGCGACCTGCGGCTTTTTCTGCTTCCCCCCGAAATCTTTGTACGCCTTCAGCAGAGCGCTCAGCAAATATTTTGTGCCGCCCGTCTTCAAAAGCTTGTACTTCTTACGAAATTCCTTGACCGGAGCCGATTCGTAAAAAAGGTCCGCCAGAGCGTCGCCATATACCACACCCGCGGGTGCTTCGGAATGATGCGATACAAATCGAAGGGTTCCATTGTTGAGGTTTGTATCGAGCAGGCCCGTGACGCTGAAGAAGGAGTAGCCAGGATCGACTTGCGCCAGCATTCTTTCGGCGGGCAGTAACTGCATGCGCGCGAGCAGCGCCGGCGTGGTGAGCGCCATCTCCTCCACTCGCGAGATTGCCGAGAACAAAGACTCCGCCGCTTTGACCAACGCCGCATACTGCCGATTGGTGATAAAATGTGGGCGCAGCACGGGCGAGATCGGCCGGTTGTTGAGCTTCTGGGCGCGCATCCGTTCCTGGAGCGCCTTGGCCCAGTCCAGGTCAATGTAGGGTTCGCTTTCGATTAATTTGTGATAGCGGGCAATTGCCTCGCTGACCTGAGTCATGCGATTTCTTAAGTCTCAGTATCGCATGACGAATCCCGGTTTGAAAACAAACCGGCCTGCAAAAATCTCCCTATGTAACAGATACGACTAGACTTATTTTGATTAACGCTGGTTCGCTTTCAGTACCTTCTTCCTGAGCCGGATTGACTTTGGGGTCACTTCGACTAATTCATCGTCGCGGATGAACTCAATTGCCTGTTCCAGGTTTAGAACGCGCGGCGGGACCAGGCGGATCGCTTCATCCGCGGTTGAGGCGCGCATGTTGGTCAGCTTTTTTTCCTTCACGATGTTGACGTTGAGATCCGAGTCGCGCGCATTTTCCCCAACAATCATCCCTTCGTAAACCTCGACGCCCGGTTCCACAAACATTTCTCCGCGTTCCTGAAGATTGAAAATCGCGTAGCCCGTGGTTGTGCCCGGACGATCTGCAATTAACGATCCCGTCGGGCGCGTCGCGATGTCCCCCTGCCATTCGATGTAGCCGTGGAAGAGCGAATTCATGATCGCGGTGCCCTTCGTGTCAGTGAGCATTTCACTGCGAAGCCCGATCAGGCCGCGCGACGGAACATGAAACTCCAGCCGCACGCGGCCCGAACCATGGTTGATCATTTTTGCCATTTTGCCCTTCCGCGCCCCGAGTTTTTCGATCACCACGCCGATGAAAGTCTCCGGGCAATCGATGACCAGCAGTTCCACGGGCTCGCACAACTTTCCGTCGATCGTTTTTGTCAGTATTTCCGGTTTGCCGACGCCTAATTCGTAACCTTCGCGGCGCATCATCTCGATGAGAATCGCAAGCTGGAGTTCGCCCCGTCCCATCACTTTGAACGAATCCGGCCCGCCGGCTTCCTCCACGCGGATCGAGACGTTGGTGAGCAGTTCCCTGTCCAGCCGGTCTCTTAGGTTTCGGGAAGTCACGTACGTTCCTTCCCTGCCTGAAAACGGGGAAGTATTGATGGTGAACGTCATCGCGATGGTCGGTTCGTCGATCTGAATTCTCGGCAGCGGCTCCGGAGTCTCGGCGTGCGTGACGGTTTCTCCGATCGTGATTCCTTCCACGCCCGCAATCGCAAGAATCGCGCCCGGAGGCCCGGCGGTTTCATCGACGCGCCTCAATCCTTCAAACGAATAGAGCTTGGTGATTTTCGTTTTGTGAAATGTCCCGTCGAGCTTCGCAATCGACACCTCGTCGCCGTGGCGTAGCGTGCCTTGAAATACCCGTCCGATCGCCAGCCGTCCCAGATAGTCCGAATAGTCGAGATTCGCGACGAGAAGCTGAAGAATGCCGTCCGGATCGCCGGCCGGCGCGGGAATATGCTCCAGAATTGCTTCGAACAGCACCCGCAGATCCTGCTCGTCTCCTCCGGGATCTTTCTTTGCGACCCCGGCCTTCGCGTTGGTGTAAATCACCGGGAAACTGAGCTGATCTTCGGTCGCGTCGAGGTCGATGAAAAGATCGTAAATTTCGTTGAGCACCTCCTGGATGCGCGCATCGGGACGATCGATCTTATTGATGACGACAATCTGCGGCAGCCTTGCCTCGAGCGCTTTCATCAATACGTAACGCGTCTGCGGAAGAGGACCCTCGCTCGCATCCACCAGCAGCATCACGCCGTCCACCAGCTTCAATGCGCGCTCCACTTCGCCGCCGAAATCGCTGTGGCCCGGAGTATCGACAATGTTGATTTTTACGTCGTGATAACGGACTCCGGTCGCTTTGGCGAGAATCGTGATTCCGCGCTCGCGCTCCAGATCGTTCGAATCCATGACGCGCTCGGCGACCTGCTCGTTTTCGCGGAAAATTCCGCTCTGACGGAGCATCGCGTCGACCAAAGTCGTCTTGCCGTGATCGACGTGCGCAATAATAGCGACATTTCGGATGGAGGGGTTCGAAAACATGGGAACTTCCATGTTCGCACGCCCGCCAAGCCGGGTTGGTTTTTCAAGATAGAATAGCGGTTCAGTCTTTATGCAAACTCCATCTCCAGCGAGGAAAAAATCGATGATCTGGGTGATTTTCGCAGTGGGCGCGGCGCTTTCGTGGGGGCTCTACGGCCCCATTCTTGCCAAGGGCCAGGTGGGTCTGGGAAATCCGATGAAAGCTCTGCTCTGCGTCGGCGGCGCGTATTTCCTCATGGGAATCCTGGTCCCGCTGTTCGCTTTGGGGCCAAGCGGAATGACCGGATTCAATCAAACCGGCATCATGAACGCGACCATCGGCGGAGCGCTTGGCGCGCTGGGCGCGATCTTCATTATTTACGCATTCAAGAACGGCGGCGTGCCCACCTACGTAATGCCGCTTGTGTTCGGCGGCGCGCCGCTGATCAACACGCTGTACTCGATGTGGCTGAATCCGCCAAAGGAATCGATCAGTCCGGTGATGTGGATCGGCATGATCATGGTTCCGGTGGGCGCAGCGCTCGTGCTGCTGTATCGCCCGGCGCACTAGCGAATTGAGAACACCGGGCCTGAACCGCTCGCCGGCGGCCGCGGCTAAAGAGAGCGGTTCAACATTCGGGTTTTCGAGTTTTACCGTTTATATCCGATCTTCCGCAGAAATCCATGGCGCCATTCCAGGCCCGATTGATCCTCCACGCCCTTCGGCGATGAACCGTCGATCACCCCGAGAATTCCGCGGCCTTGCTCCGATTCCGCGACGATCACCTCAACCGGATTCGCCGTCGCGCAGAAAATCCCCACCACCTCAGGGATCTCGCGAATCCGTCCGAGCACGTTGATCGGAAACCCTTCCTTCATCGCGACCACGAATGTGTGCCCCGCGGCGATCCGTTGCGCGTTCCGCGTCGCGTTGGATTTGAGACTCTCGTCGTTGCCGTCCACGCGGGTGAGGCAGGCGCCTGACGCTTCGTTGAACGCGACGCCGAATTTCATCTGCGGCACCGTGTTGACGATCGCTTCGTAGATGTCTTCGACGGTCTTGATAAAGTGACTCTGGCCGACCATGATATTGCCGTTTTCGGGAATTTCCAGGCGAATCAGCTTCAGTTCCATAAACCCGCTTTCCTCAGAACCTACAATGATAGTGTGTCGCAGAGGCCGCGAAAATCTGCGCCGGTTCGTGGACGCCTGAGCGTTCATCGCGACGGCTACGCGTTCGTGATTCCGGACGAGCCGCTCGACGGAATCAAGGGCGACATCTACATCGCAAAAGACAAAGCGGTGCGCGGCATGCACGGCGATCGGGTCGCCGTGCGGCTCAAGCGCATCGAGCCGGATGGACGCGCCCACGGCGAAATCGTTGATGTGTTGCGCCGCGCCCACCCGACCATCGTCGGTGAGTTTCACATCCGCCGCAAAAACAACGTCGTTGTGCCGCACGACGATCGCATCCGGCAATGGATCCGGATTCCTGAGGGCATGGAGATGCCGGCCGGCCAGCCTTACGTGCACCGGGTGGGCGCGAAAGCGGTCCAGGTCGATTCGATGGAAGATCTGGAGGGAATGATCGTCACCGCCGAGATTCTCGACTTCGGCGACGAAGACGATCGTCCGGTTGGACGCGTGATTGAGGTGCTGGGCCATCCCGAGTCTTTCGGAATCGACGTCGAAATTCTGATCCGCGCGCATCACATTCCGCACGAGTTTCCGGCCGCCGTTCTCGAAGAGGCGCGCGCGATTCCGGGGCCGATTCCGCCCGGAGAGATTGCGCGTCGCCGCGATTTTCGCCATCTGGACATCGTGACGATCGATGGCGAGACGGCTCGCGATTTCGATGACGCCGTCTGGGTAGAGCGGCTGAGGGACGGAAATTTCGCGCTGCAAGTGCACATCGCCGATGTAAGCCACTACGTCCGGCCGGGTTCGGCCATCGATCGCGAGGCATTGCTGCGCGGCACGAGCGTTTATTTTCCCGATCGCGCGGTGCCGATGCTTCCGGTGGAATTGTCCACCGATCAATGCTCGCTGCGCCCGGGCCAGGATCGGTTGGTATTGAGCGCTCTGCTCGAAATCGATTCGAAAGGCGACGTGGTCTCGCAGGAATTCACGCGAGGCGTGATCCGCAGCGCGGAGCGGATGACCTACACCGCGGTTCACGGCGTTCTCGAAGGCGATCCCGGACTGCGCGCCCGTTACGCGCCCTTGATCGGCCGTTTTGAAAAAATGCGCGAACTTGCCGGCATCCTCAACCGCAAGCGCGTCCGGCGCGGATCGATCGATTTCGATTTACCGGAGCCGCTGCTCGAGTTCGATGAGTTCGGCGAAATGACCGGCGTAAAGCGCGCGCCGCGCAATATCGCGCATCGAATCATTGAGGAGTTCATGCTCGCCGCCAACGAAGCCGTGGCTTCGCATCTGGAGGCCGCGGGCGCGCCGATGATTTATCGTATTCACGAACGCCCCGATCCCAAGCGCGTGATGGAGTTTGAAGATATCGCAACGCGCTTCGGATATTCGCTCGGCGCGGGAGCCACGCCGGTGAAGCGGCTGCGAGGCGAAACACTGGCGCTCGATAATCCGAATCTGACGTCGCGAAATTATCAGAAATTGGTCGCCAAGATCGCTGGCAAGCCGGAAGAACGGATTCTCAGCTATCTGATGCTGCGGTCGTTGAAGCAGGCTCGCTATAGCGAGGAGAACGCCGGCCATTTCGCGCTCGCCGCGCCAAGTTATACGCACTTTACGTCGCCGATCCGCCGCTACCCGGATTTGATTGTGCATCGGATTCTGGCGGCCCATCTCGACGGGCGTGTTTATGAAGACGGCTTGCGCCGGATCTCGGAATCGGCGTCGGAAACCGAGCGGCGCGCCGCAGAGGCGGAACGCGAGCTGGTCGAATGGAAGAAAGTGAAGTTCATGATCGACCGCGTCGGCGATGAATTCGACGCGCTGATCATCTCGACCACGCGATTCGGATTCTTCGTCGAACTGGAAGAGCTGTTCATCGAGGGCCTGGTGCCGATGGATGTGCTGCCCGGAGATCGATTCCGCTATCACGAGAACACGCGCAGGATTATCGGAGAGCGCAGCCGCCGCCAGTTTTCGATCGGAGACAGGATTCGGGTCAGGCTCGACCGCGTGGATGCCGTGGAAAAGAAACTGCAATTCTCACCAGTCGTTGAGCAGAAGCGCAAAAGAGGCGGTCCGTCCTCCGGGGCCTACAAAACGCTATGAATCATTCCGCCGTCGACCTGCAACGTTGCGCCAGTAATGTAGGATGCGGCGTCGGAAAGCAGAAATGCCGCGGCATTGGCGAATTCCACGGCCTCGCCATACCGTCCGAGCGGAATCGCCGCCATCATCTTCTTCTGCTGGTCCTCCACCGAAATTCCGGCGCGCTTGCTGTTCGCTTCGTCGAGTTCGCGCAGCCGGTCTGTGCTGATCCGGCCCGGGACAAGCTGATTCACGCGAATTTTCTTCGGCGCCAGCTCGATTGCGAGCGTCTTGGAGAGCGACGACACGGCTGCGCGCAGGATATTCGAAAGCGCGAGATTCGCAATCGGTTCCTTGACTGACGAAGACGTGGGCAGCAGGATCGCGCCGCCGCCGCGCATGGCCATCGAGGGCACCGCGAGACGAATCATCCGGACCGTGCTCATCAGCAGAAGATCGAACGCCCGCTGCCACGCGGCGTCGTCGAATGAAAGTGTCGCGCCCGGCGGGGGACCTCCCGAGTTCGTGTACAGGAGATCGACGCCTTCAAAGCGGTCGAGCGTCGCCTGATGCCAGTTCGCGATATCCTTGGCCGACTGCACGTCGCACGCCACAGCCAGCACCGTGCCTCCGGTTTCCGTCTGAATTCGTTTCGCGGCGGCCGAAATCGCTTCGGCGCTCCGGGAGGACATGGAAACAAGCGCTCCTTCGGAAGCGAGCGCGCGCGCGGCCGCGAATCCCAATCCGCGGCTCGCGCCGGCCACCATCGCGACCTTGCCTGTTAAGCCGAGATGCATGCGTTTTCCTTAACCCAGTTCATTACGCGATCGAGCGAGGCGAGCGTTGCCGCATCCAGTTTGGCTCCGGGAGCGCGAAGAGCCGCGCTCTTGAGCACGCCGCGCCGGCGAAGAACTTCCTTGCGAATCGCCTGCCCGATCCCTTCCTGAAACTCGAACCGCATCAGCGGCACATTGCGGTAGAAAACGTCAGCCGCGTGATCGACGTTGCCCGCCCGGTACGACTTCACGATCTCGACCAGAATCTCGGGAAAAGCGAATCCCGTCATTGCGCCGGTCGCGCCGGCGGCCAGTTCTTCGAGCAGGAAAACTCCCCCGAGGCCGCCGAAGATGCGGATCTCCATATCTTCGGTGGCCTCGAGAATCCGCGACGTTTTGAACGGCGTCGGCGGATCTTCGAGTTTGATCGTCCGCGCTCTCGGAACTTCGCGCGAGATTCGGGCGAGCAGCGAAGGCTCCATGGTGAATCCGGAGACCGGCGGAAAGTCCTGCACGACAATTTCGATATCGACCGCGCCGGCCACCGCTGCGAAGTGGCGCACCACCGCTTCCGAATTCAGCTTCGCCATTCGCGGCGGGCTGATCATCACTGCGGAAGCTCCCGCGTCTTTCGCGCGGCGCGTGTATTCGATGCAGGTGTGGAGACCTTCGGCGGTCGTTCCGGCCACGACGTGAACGCGCCCGCGCGCGTGCTCGATCACATTTTTCAACACGGCATCGCGTTCCGAATCGGAGAGGCGCGCGACTTCGCCGGTGACGCCGAGCGCAGTCAGCCCGCTGACCCCTCCATCGATAAAAAGATCGATCACGCGGCGCATGCTGTCGTGATCGAGCGATCCGTCGTCGTGAAACGGAGTGGGAAGGACGGAATAAACACCTTCGAGTTTCATAAAACTGCTGTCTCCTCAATTAAGCGGCCTTCGGCGAACCGCGCGTGATCGAGCAGTTTCGCGTCGATCATATCGGTGGAGCCTTTCAAAATAAGGTCGGCCATGATCTTTCCCGTCGCCGGCGAATGCATCACGCCGTGGCCGCTGAATCCTGTGGCGGCGTAAAATCCGGCGACCTGCGGAATCGCCCCGAGGATCGGATGATGATCGGGCGTCATCTCGTACAAACCGGCCCATCCGCGCGACGGATTCACCGCGGCCTGTTCGAGTACTGGAAATCGATGCACGCCGCGAGTCAGGATTTTTTCGATGAACCCGCGGTCGAACGTTGTGTTGAAGCTTGATTTCTCATCGGGATCGTTCCACGCCATCAGTAAGCCGAGTCCTTCGGGACGGAAATGAAAACCGGTCTTCATGTCGATCGTCATCGGCGCGCCGTGCGAGATTTTATCGAACGGTTCGGTCGGAACCAGCATGCGGCGCAGAGGCTCAACCGGCAAATCGATTCCCGCAAGCCTGGCGATGTGTGCGGACCATGCGCCCGCGGCGCAGACTACCGTTCTTGTCGCGACTGTCCCCTGCGTGGAATGAACCGCCGAGACCCCTTGCGAGTCGCGATCGATCGCCGTCACTTCGGCCTCGCGAATCACCCGGGCACCCTGATCGACGGCCCGCAGCGTGAACCCCGTCATGACGCTGTAGGGATCCACAAATCCGTCCGTCGAACAGAACGTCCCGCCGATGATGTCATCGGATCGCACCTGCGGAACCATTTTCACGATGTCGTCCGTGCTTACGAGGCTTACAGTTTTCAGCCCCGCGGCGATCTGTTTGTCATAGTTCGCGCGGAGGTAATTCATGTGGCGGGGCTCGGTCGCGATGAAGAGATAGCCTTGCGGACGGTAGCCTGAAGGATGCCCCATCGTCTCTTCGAAATCGCGGAAGAACGGAATCGAGAAGAGCGACATGCGGATGCTCGCGTCGGTGGAAAATTGCGCGCGCACCCCGCCCATGCTCTTTCCCGTGGAGCCTTTACCCTGATGGCTCTCCCGTTCCAGAATGACGACCCCGCGGCAGCCGGCCCGGGTGAGTTGATAAGCAATGCTGGAGCCGACAATGCCGCCTCCGATGATCACTACGTCCGCGGAAGGATTCACTTCTCAACAGTGTAGACTGCCGGTGACTTGGGCAAAAGACTCAATGGAGCTTGACGCCGCAACGTCAGCGGACGCGGGCGGCGGCTTCTCCGATCTTCAGCTCGGATCGCGGTTCTGCGTATGGAATCCGCACATAGGCGAGCGCCGCCACTTTCCCCAGCGCCGGCGAGAAAACCGCGCTCGCGATTTCGGCCTGATCGTTCTTGAATCCCGCGGCGGGCGGAATGGCGGCGTCGATCTCCAGCCGCCGCAGGATGCGGTGGATATGCGCCTGGCTTCGCACGCGCTCCACAATCTCCTGTCCCAGATAGCAGCCTTTGTTAAAGTGGACCGCGTGCAACTGATCCGTTTCCGCCACCAGTTGCCGTTCGGTGATCTCTTCGCCATAGCGTGGACGGCCGTTTTCGATGCGAACCACCCGCGCATCCCCGGCAGTCGCTTCCGGAAATCCGAACGCGATATTGTTCCCCGCCGGGGCGAGGACAAAGTATCCCTCCGATCCAGTCGAGTTCAGGCGCGCAATCAGCTTCGCGCCTTCGGCAACCCAGGAGTGCGGCGGCAGATCCGGCCGCGCCGCCTCCGGACCCTCCACGGCGATCGTCATCCATTGACCGGTCACATCTTCGAGCGTGACATCGTCCGCGATGATGTAACGATCCAGATGTTCAAGGAGCTTTTGCCGCGTCTCAGGCTCCGTGTCGATCAGGAAGTGATCTTCGAAACACAGAACGTTCGCATCGGCCAGGATCCGTCCCTGCGCGTTCAGGAAAAACGTATAACAGCCCTGGCCCGGCTTGAGCTGCTCGATGTGATTGGTCGACATCGCGTGCAGCAGCCGCGCCCGATCCTCGCCCGTCATGCGCAGCTTTCCGCGAGACGAGAGATTGATCCAGGCCGCGTGCTCACGCAGAGCGCGATAGCCGGCCGTCACCGCGAAATCCATCGTAAATAGGCCGAAATGGCTACGATCGCGGCGCCAAAAATCAAGGGCCGCGTCAGGCTTCTGCCTTTCTTGTACAACGCGACGGCGGCCATGACGTCGAGCGCAAGCAGCACTTTGATACCGAACCACATGTGATAGTGCTCGGGATAGGCGGTTTTGCTCAAGAAATTATAGGTTCCGGAGACAAGGATTCCACCGATAGCGGTATATACCACTGGTTTAAATCCGAGATCCAGCTCCCCGATGAACCACGCATAGAAAGCACCGCCAAGGAGCACGATTACCGAGGCGATGTGCACCCATCGCATGGCGATGTGTAGGGCTGCGTCCATACCCCGAGTATAGAAGACGCCTCAGAATACAATCGAATTGTGATTCATGAAATTCTTCCGGTTGGAATGCTGCAATGCAACTGCTCGATCTTCGGCGATGAAGCCTCGCGCGAGGCGATCGTCGTCGATCCGGGCGACGACATCGACGACATTTTGGCTGTCCTGGCGAAACACGCGCTCAAGGTGAAAGCAATCGTTATCACGCACGCCCATATCGATCACATCGGCGGAGCCGCGAAACTTAAGGCGGCCACCGCAGCGCCGGTTTACATGAATCAGAATGACCAGGAGCTCTATGATCATCTCGACATGCAGGCGGGATGGCTCGGGATGAAGACCCCGTCGCGGACCGAGATCGATATGCCCGCCCGCGAAGGCGATTCCCTCGCGCTGGGGAATTCGGGGTTCCACATACTCGATACTCCCGGTCACACGCAGGGCAGCATTTCGATCTGGATTCCGGCGGAAAACAAATTGGTTGCCGGGGACACGCTGTTTCGCGACTCCATCGGCCGCACTGACCTTCCTGGCGGCGACGGGAAACAGATTCTCCGGTCGATTCATACAAAGCTTATGACGCTTCCCGAGGATGCCATCGTCATTGCCGGTCACGGACCGAATACGACAATCGGGCGGGAGAAGGACCGGAATCCGTTCCTGAAGTGAGAATTACTTCTTTTCGGATTCGGAATTGACTGCGTCTGTCGCGCTCTTGATGGCGTCTTTGAATCCGCGGATGCCTTCACCCAGGCCCTTGCCCAGTTCCGGGATCTTTTTAGGACCGAACACCAGCACGCCGACGGCAAGAATAATCAGCAAGTGCATCGGCTGTAGCAAGCCTTCAAACATAGATACCTCTCAGTATGCCTGCATTATAATCCGATTCGGCGGGGCATTGAGGCGGGGTAGTGTCCTTAGGACACTACCTGCGGCGGTGGTCGCCGCTGGTGGCGCTCGGCGGGATTTGTCAGGCGAGGAGCGATTCAACATCCGGCCGGGAAAGCGGCGGTTTCGCTGAACTCGTCAGCCTCGTTGTTTCTCCAGCATCTGCTCCGCGCTGCGATTCACGAACATGAGAATCACCGTCGTCGAGAAACATTTGATGAAGGACGGAGTTGCATCGAAAAATAACGACGCGACGGTCAAGATCCCCGAGAGAATAAACAGAACTTTCACCAATCCAGCGCAGCGCGCGATTGCGCCCGGGCCCTGATTCCTCAGCTTACGCGACGATCCGCAGGTGTAGCAGACCATCTCGTCGGATTTTAGCGTCGAGTGGCAGTCCAGGCATTTTTCCATCATATCGGGGCAGTTTCAGTGTAGACGCGAACGCTTTTTTCCACCATCGATCAGAAACCTCAGTACGCTGAGACTTCCGGCTCTAGCACTCGTAGCGCGAGGAATACCGCTCAGTGTCCGACCAAGCGGCGAATGGTTCGTCTCCAGAACATCAGCAGCACCGCGCCGATCAGAATCAAACCGGCCGAGAGGCCGATCCATAAACCCCTGGCGCCGAGAGCGTAGTGGAAGCATAGTATTGCGCCCAGGGGAAGTCCGATGATCCAGTAGCCGATGAAGTGGCACAGCATCGGCGTGCGAGTGTCCCCTGCTCCACGAAGCGCGCCGGTGGCGACCACCTGGAATCCGTCGAACAGCTGAAAAAACGCGCAGATGCGCAGCAGAACGACCGAGGCCGCGATCAGGGCGGCGTCGGGTGTATAAACGCGAGCGATGAGATGCGGAATCGTGATCAGGGCGATGGCCGCTCCCGACATCATCGTTGCGCCGATGCCGAGCGCGCTCCACCCGGCGTGCGCCGCGCCGCGCAGATCGCCGCGGCCGATCGCCTGACCGACACGCACCGCCGCCGCCGAGCTGATCCCGAGCGGCATCATGAACGTTGTCGAAACCGTGGTCAGGCAGATCTGGTGTGCCGCAAGCGACGTTGCGTTGAGCCTGCCGATCAGCACGGTCGTAGTCGCGAAAACCGCGGTTTCGACGGCAATTTGTCCGGCGGCGGGCAACCCGAGCGTGAACAGCTCGCCAATACGCTTGAAATCGGGTCTCCACGGCATGTGCATCAGCTTCGGATCGTTCCGGACGGCAACTATCGCGAGCGAGACCGCCATGTAGATCCGCGAAACGCACGTGGCCCAACCGGAGCCGGCGGTTCCGAATCGCGGCATTCCGAGATTTCCGAAAACGAAGATCCAGTTCCCGGCGAGGTTCACCAGGTTTGCGCTGATCAGCGTAATCATCACCGGCCGCACGATATTCACGCTTTGCAGGTAGCGGCGGATGCCGAAATAGAGCATCAGCGGCGGCACGCTCCAGACGATGGCGTAAATGTAGGGTCGCGTCTCGCGCATCACAGCGGGGTCGATGCCGGCGCGCGACAGCAGCGGAACGGTCGAGCCGATCAGCGCCATCACGGGGAGCACGAGAAAAATCGCGAGCCATACGCCGTTGATCAGGGATCGCCGGCAGTCTTCGCGGTCGCCGGCGCCGAAGGCTTGCGCGACAAACGTGTCGAGCCCGAGCAGAAGTCCGCTGGCGAAGATTCCGATTGTGTTGAGAACCGACGTGCCAAGGCTGACAGCGCCAATGGCTTCGGCGCTGAGCCGGCCGACGATCATCGTGTCGACAATGCCCATCGCCATCCAGCCAAGCTCCGCGAGGACGAGCGGCATGGCGAGATGGAGCATGTTCCGTAGCTCCGAGCGGTCGGGGATGAATCGGGCGGGAGGCACCTCTACTTATCGTAGAGGTGGAGACGGGCGGGAGGTGAAAGAGGTGAACCGGCTCCGCGCCGGCCTGCGCCTGATGGGGCGGGGTGTCCAATCCTGCCTGTCTCGACGGCACGCAAGCCGGCAAGAAGCCGGTTCACCGAATCGCTTCAATTAGTTACTTGCGGAATCTTCAAAGAAAATATGCGTCGTGGTCCCACCGATGCAGATGTCCTTGATCTTATGGTCATCGCGGTAGCCGACGCTGGTGAAGGAATACTTGTCCTTGTTATTTTCGACTTTGATCGAGGCTTCGACGCTGGTCTTACCCTGGCGGAGGACGATTTTGCCCTCTTGAATCTCGGCCTTGGCCTCGCCGGCTTTCAACGTGGTGCCATTAATTGTGGTCGGTTGGTAAAGATCGACGCGGAACGTGTTCGCGGCGCTGGCGACAACGGCCAGCGAAATCGCGGAAAACAGCAATACAAAACGCTTTATCATTCTAGGCTCTCCTGATCTGTGCTTACCACTACTCATCAACTTAACGCTGTACTCTTCTTTAACGCTGTTGATGCGGGAAATGTTCCCAAGGATGCAGCGGAACGTCCGAAAAATCGACCCTATAAGAACTTTTTCTAAGGGAGGGCCTAAAAACGGAAACCGCGCCCGACCGCTTTGAAGCGGCCTGAGCGCGGTTTCTAAAACCTTAGGAGCTGGAAAGTTAGCTCTTCTTGGTGTCGTCGGACTTCTTCTTCTTCTTCTTGCTATCGCTCTTCTTGGACTTGCTGTCACTCTTGGCATCATCCGCGAAAGCGAAGGTGGCGGCGCCGAGCACGAGCGACATGCCGATCATCAGGCTCATGAGTTTCTTCATTGAAGTTATATCTCCTTGTGGTGTCGACGACTTCACGCCGTCTTCAAACCCATCATCGCAGCCAGAGATGAAAGGGGCCTTAAGCATTCATTAAAACGGCTTCATCAAAACCTGCAACGTCACGCTCTACGAACATGGAAATCATTATTATTTTCAGGTATTTAGCGATTCCCGTAACAGGCGCGGATGGGGGCAAATGTTAACTTCAGCGCAATGAAAGGCAAGGAGTTAGCTGAGAAGGTCGCGGAGAAGACCGGGGTTTCCCGGGCTACCGCCAAAGATCAGGTAGAGGAAGTAGTGCATCGGATTCTGACATCGTTAAAACAGGGAAAGCCGGTCAGGCTGCCCGGGGTGGGCAAATTGATCCGAAAGGATTCGCGATGAAACCGGACGCCGTGTTCGAGACGCTCCGGCGAGCGCTGGATGATGGGGGGCCACTGGTCATCGAAGGACTGGGAACGTTTCGGCGAACAGCGGAGGGATACGAGTTCTCCGCCGATCGGCAGCCCCGCGTCTTTGTAGCCTACGTCACCGAGGATCTTCGGCTTGCGCGAAGGCTGTGCAGGTCGCTCAGGACTAGGGGACTGGCTCCGTGGATCGACAAAGAGAATCTTTTGCCGGGCCAAAACTGGCCGCGAGCGATTGAGCGGGCAATAGAGACGTCGGACGCATTTATTGCGTGTTTTTCGCCGAGATCGATCGTGAAGCGGGGGCAATTCCAGAGCGAGCTGCGATGGGCGCTCGACTGCGCGCGGAGGATGCCGCTCGATCAGGCGTTTGTGATTCCGGTGCGGCTGGAGCGGTGTGAAATGCCAAAGCGAATCGCGGAAGAGACGCAGTACGTCGATCTTTTTCCGAATTGGGAACGAGGCATGAAACGCATTGCGCGGACGATCCGGCGGTCGGCGCGGGCACGGGGCGAAGTCGAATTCAGTTCAGTTTGAGGATCTGGAAGATGTTGCTGTAGTCGTCGGTCCAGGCCCGGAAACCGGGGGGCGCTTTGGCGTCGGACATGTCGGCGTTCTTAAAAACATCATTGCTGAACCAGCCGCGGTTCGACGTGACGAGCACCCATGTAGAGCTGGAGAGATAGTCCGCGTCCTCGCCCTCGTCGCTGACGACGACTGCTTCTTTGTTAAACGCCTTGGCTCCGCTGGCGCAGACAGGGACCAGATCGAGGTACCGATTCGACACGTGCAAGGCGAGGATCCCGTCCGGCTTCAAGTGGCGGAAATAAAGATCGAGGGCTTCATGAGTCAGCAGATGGATGGGGATCGCATCGCTCGAGAAGGCGTCGACGGCGAGGACGTCGAAGTTTTGCGGCTCCTGGCGTTCAAGCGTAAGGCGCGCGTCGCCGAGGAGGATGCGCTTATTCGCGGGGCAATGCGGGAAGAAAGAAAACTCGGTTTGAGCGATGCGTTCGACCAAGGGATTGATTTCGTAGATGCGGTAATAGTCGCCCGGGCGGCCGTAAGTGGAGAGCACGCCCGCGCCCAGCCCGATAACGCCGACGTGAACGGGACCGCGGGCTTGTTGCGCTCGAATCGCGCGGCCGATTCCGGAGTAGATTCCGTAGTAGGAAGTCGGCGTATACCGGAGTTTATCGTCTAATATTTGCGTTCCGTGGTCGATGGTGCCGTGCAGAAGCACGCGCTGTGAATAAAGATCCAATTTGTCGTCGCGAACGTGCAAGACTCCATAGAAATTGCGCTCCATGAGGCGGTAACCCTTCAGTTCGTTGTACTGGGATCGCGCCATGTAGCCGGCGAGAACGCCGGCGCCGGCGGCAAGCGCAACGCGGAGCGGCCAGACGCCGATCTTCGGAATCGAGACATCCCAGAGAACGATCATGGCGAGCAGAGCGCAGGCGGCGAGCCCGACCTGAAGCTCGAGATAGGAATTAAAGACGCGTGGAGCGATGAGCGCGACGAACATTCCTCCAATGGCTCCGCCGAGCGAGACCATCAGATAGAAGAGTGTCAGGTGCTGAGGAGCAGGGCGCCGGCGAGCAAGTTCGCCGTGGCACATCATGCAGCAGACGAAAAGTCCGGCGCAGAATCCCGGGATCAGAATCCGGATATGGAGATTTCCGGATTCGGCCCAGATCATGTATGCCATCCCCCCGAGCGCGGGAACAAGCAACGGAAGAAAGAGCCAGCGCTTATAGATGCGATCGCTTTCGAAGGCGAAGATGAATGTCAAGAGGTAGAGCGCGAGCGGCGCGACCCAGAGAAACGGAATCGGGGCCACGTTCTGGCTCAGGTGATTGGTGCCGGAGACGAGCAGCACCGAAGCACACGCGGCCAATGAGACCCACAAGACGAGTTGAAGGAATCCGGGGCGATCAGACGATTCGTTTCCGGTAACGATCTGCTTCTTTCCGTGGCGGCTATTCCATGCAGCGAAGGCACAGAGCGCGGCAAAGAGGATGTAGGCTCCGCTCCACGAATAAGCCTGCTGGCGCGAGGTGAGCCGGGGCTCGACCAGAAAGGGGAAGCTGATGAGGGCGAGCATCGACCCGAAATTCGAGAGCGCGAAGAGACGATAAGGGACCGTGCTGCCGGATTTTCGGACGTACCACGCTTGAAGGAGCGGGCTGGTGGAAGAAAGAAGGAAATAGGGCAGGCCGATGGTGACGGTGAGCAGCGCGAGAATACGCAGGGTCGGATCGCCGGCCTCCGACGGTTTCCATGCCGGAGACGGGAGAATCGGCAAAATCGCGCAACTGGCAATGAGCAGCGCCGCGTGGGTGACCAATTGCGCCTTTGGCCGCAAATATCGGATGACGGCGTGCGAGTATGCGTAGCCGGCGAGCAGGATCAACTGGAAGAACAGCATCGCGGCGGACCACACGGCGGCTGATCCGCCGAACCAGGGCAGAATGATCTTGGCGATCAGGGGCTGGACCTGAAACAGAAGGAAGGCGCTCAGAAAAATGGTGATCGCGTAAAGAATCATTTGATGATCTGAATGATGTTGCTGTAGTCGTCGGTCCAGGCGCGGAAGCCGGGCTTCGGTTTGAGGGGATTATAGTCGGCGGACTTGAAATTCCTGTGCTCGAAAATGGCGGGGACGCGGGATAGCAGAACCCAGGTGGAGCCGTAATAATATGACTCCTCCTCGCCGTCGTCGTAAACGGAAATACCGGTCCAGCCGAGATCGGCGGCGGCCTGCGCAACGACGGGGGCGAGATCGAGATAGCGATTCGAGATGTTGATGGCGAGCACGCCTTCAGGTTTGAGATGGCGAGCATAGATCGCGTACGCTTCCTTGGTGAGCAAGTGGACCGGGACGGCGTCGCTGGTGAAGGCGTCCATGGCGAGGAAGTCAAGATTCTCGCTGGGGAGTTTTTCGAGGACGAGCCGGCCGTCGCCCATGTAGAGCTGCTTGCCGGCGGGGCAGGCGCGGAAGAAGCCGAAGTCCCGATTGGCGATTTCGACGACCAAGGGATTGATCTCGTAGTAGTGAATTGTATCGCCAGGGCGGGCGAGGGTCGCCGTGACGCCGGCGCCGAGTCCAAGGACACCGAGACGAAGCGGGCCGCTCTCGCCCAAAGCGTGAATCACAAGGGAGATTCCAGATCCGCTGCCGAAATAGGAGGTCGGAATGCGTTCCGAGTTTGGGACCTTGAGTTGCGTTCCGTGATTAATGGTTCCGTGGATCAGGACACGTTTCGCGGGCAGATCTTCTTCCGCCTCATCATCACGGACGCGAAGCACACCGTAAAAATTTCGCGCGGACAGCACGTACTGGCGATCTTCTTTGAGTTCCGCGTACACGAGGTAGCCGGCGAAGGCCGCGATGGCGACGGCCATGACGGGTTTCGACCAGGCCGGAGCTTGCGGCCAAACCGCGCACGCAACCAGGACCGGGCAGATCACCATGGCGATGGGCAGTTCGAGGTAGGTATGAAAAACGTGCGGGGCAAAGAGCGCGACGAAGAGTCCTCCGATGGCTCCGCCGACGGAGACCATGAGGTAGAAGTGCGTCAGAAATCGCGGATCGGGCCGGCGGCGCGCGAGTTCGCCGTGACAGACCATGCAGCAGACGAACAGCGCCGCGCAGAGGGCCGGGATCATTCTCTTCACGTCTACATTGTGTTGGTAGAGATAGTTGCCCCAGGCGAACAGGCCGAGCGATCCGGCGAGCAGAGGTAAGAAGACGTAGCGATTGTAGATGCGGTCGCTTTCAAAACACAGGATGAAGCTGAGGAGATAGAGGCTAAGAGGTGCGATCCAGAGAAGAGGAATCGGGGCGACGTTCTGGGTTAAATGGCTGGTGACTGCGAGCAGCAGGATCGAGGCGCACGCGGCGAATCCGATCCAGAGAAGCATCGCTGCGGCCGCGGGCCTTTTGTCCGGCTTGACGTGACTCTGAATCGGATCCGCACCTTCACGGCTGTGCCATCCGGCAAGCGCGCAGACCGCGGCGAATGCCGCGTACGCGATAGACCAGACGACGGCCTGGCGGCTAAGGGCGAGTTTCGGCTCGATCAGCGCGGGATAGCTGAGCAGGGCGAGCATCGACCCGAAATTCGAAAGGGCAAAGAGACGGTAAGGGATGGCGCCGGCGTGCGTTCGTAAATACCAGGCTTGTAGCAAGGGACTGGTGGCGGAAAGGAGCATGTAGGGCAGACCGACGGTCGCCCCAAGAAGAAGAATGATACGAAGGGTGGGGTCGTCGGCGCCCGCGGGCTTCCAGTTGGAGGAAGGAACGATGGGCAGTGTCGCGAGGCTGATGGCGAGAAGGCTGGCGTGGACGATCAACTGCCGTTTCGGTTTGAGATATCGAACGAGGAGATGCGCGTAGAAATATCCGGCCAGCAGGACGAGCTGGAAGAAGAGCAGAGCCGCGCTCCAGACAGCGGCGGAACCGCCGAACCAGGGAAGGATAAACTTCGCAATCAGCGGCTGGACCTGAAAAAGGAGGAAGGCGCTGAGGAAAATCGTCGCCGCGTAGACCAGCATGAACCGCTTAGGATAACGTAATCCAGCGGCGGGGAAATGAAGCGAATTTAACGGGGAGTTTCGCGCGTGGCACGGCGCGCGGGGGCGTGGATTCAGGCGCAAAGCTCCGCCTGGCGGCGATCGTGAGAGCGACAAAAAGGATCAAAGCGGCAAGTTGCGCTTGGATGCGAAATAGGCGCGATGCAATCCAAGTTACGGCGTTGCGTCCCGGGCGTCTCACATTTGTGAGCAGAGCAGATCAGGAGACGCGCCAGGAAGGATCGGGCGGCGGTATTGGGGAGAGCGCTGGCCGAACGCGTGGGCCCGTCCGGCGAAAAGGTGTCCTTCGTTCGTTAGGATTGAGCCTGATTACGGGCGCAGCGGACGCCGATCCGTCGGCGATCGGCACATATGCCAGCGCGGGGGCGGCGCTCGGTCCATCGTTTCTATGGACCGCTCCAGTGACGTTTCCGATGATGATCACGGTTGTCTACCTTTCATCGAAGGTGGGCCAGGTCAGCGGCGAGGGATTATTCGCACTGCTGCGAAAACACTATTCGAAGTGGATTCTCTATTCGGCGCTGGCCGCGGCGGTCACCGGCAATACGATCGAGGCGGGGGCGGACATCGGCGGAATCGCGGCAGCGCTGCGGCTGCTGGCGCCGATTCCGGTTCCCATCATTCTGGCCACCGTGACGGCGATCATTCTGGCGCTGCAATTGTGGGGATCGTACACTTTGATGCGCGATACGTTTCGCTGGCTGGCCCTGATCCTGCTGGCGTATATCGGCGCGGCGATTCTCGCCAAGCCGGACTGGAGCGAGGTTTTGCGCGGGACCTTGATTCCGCACATTCAGCCGTCACGGAAATTTCTATCGCTGCTGGTCGCGGTGATTGGAACGACGTTATCGGCATACCTCTATACCTGGCAATCGAATCAGGAAGTGGAAGAGAAGATCGCGCACGGTCAACGCAGCCTTCAGGACCGCAAGGGCACGACCGCCGAAGTCCTGCGGTCGACTCGAATGGATGTCGTGCTGGGGATGCTGTTTTCGAGCATCGTGATGTACTTCGTGATGCTTGCGACGTCGGCGACATTATTCACGACGGGACAGAGGGAAATTACGACGGCGGCGGAAGCGGCGGAGGCGCTCCGGCCGCTCGCGGGCGATACGGCGAAATGGCTGTTCGCTCTCGGGCTCATCGGCGCCGGATTCGTGGCGGTCCCGGTGATGACGGCCGGCGCGGCGTACGATCTGGCGCAGTCCTTCAACTGGAAATATGGATTATCGAAAAAACCGCGCGAAGCGAAAAGGTTTTACGCGGCGATCGTGGTTTGCACGGTCATCGGGTTTGCGATGAATTTTCTGGGACTCAATCCGATGAAGGCGCTGGTGTGGGCGGGGATTGTGCAAGGAGTTTCAACTCCTCCGCTTCTGTTGTTGATTCTTCTGATGACGAATAACCGGCAAATCATGGGCGAGTGGGTGAACCGGCGCGCGACAAATATTTTGGCGGGGGTTACTTTGGCGGCGATCCTTGCCGCCTCCCTCGCGCTGGTGTTGGTGTGGGCGATTTAGAAATTCCTTTGTTCAGGAAGCTGCTACTTCACTTCGATCGTATATGGGGCCAGGGTAAGAATTCCGCCCTGCATCAACGCTCTCACCGGCATTTTTCCGGCCACAGCCCGGATCTTCTTTTCGATCGCCGCTTCCACCGATTCGTCCGAGCGGTTCAGCAGCAGATCCCATAGCGATCTGCGCGGAGGATACGTTACGAGCGACACCCGTTCCGACGCGGGGATCTTCGCTTTTTCCTTGATCAGCTCCACCGCGCGATCCAGTCCGCCGAGATCGTCGACCAGTCCGTTCTGTTTCGCCTGTACGCCAAGCCAGACGCGGCCCTGCGCCAGCGGTTCGATTTGATCGAACGATTTCCTGCGGCCCGCGGCTACGCGCGAGACGAAGTCGCGATAGAATCCTTCAATCGCGCGCCGCAACTTGGCGCGCTCGGCATCGGTCAGGGGGCGGAGCGGCGTATCGATGTCGGCGAACTGGCCGCGGGTCAGTGTCGTCTGCGTCACACCGAGCTTCGTGATGAGACCCTTGACATCCGGCTTGCCGAAAAACACGCCAATCGAGCCGGTCAGCGTGTTTGGATACGCCAGAATCGGATCGCCGGTGACGGCAATGTAGTAGCCGCCCGAAGCGGCGAGATCGGACATCGAAATGATCATCGGTTTCCTGGCGGAGAGCGTTTTGGCGGCATGCAGAATGTCATCGGAGGCGATCCCGTCGCCGCCCGGCGAATCGATACGCAGGATCACGCCCTTGATCGACGAATCGTTTTCGACCTGCCGCATCAGCTTCACCATGCTGATCGCCGTGATTCCGGTCTGGCTGGCGTCATCGTAGGTGCTGCCGCGGGTGATGTCGCCGTCGCCGACGATGAAGGCGATCTTATTCGATGCTTCGCCGGAACCAGCGGGGGCTTTGGAGTAATCCTGTTCGTTGATGCGGCTGGTATCGGTCTTGATCTGTTCTTTAAGTCTGCCGTAGACCTGATCTTCGTAGAGCAGCTCGTCGACAAGACCGCCCTGCAACGCCTCTTTTCCGGCGAAGGGGCCGTTATCGATCAGCATGCGAACATCCTGCGCGTGCTTTTTGCGGCTCGACGCGATGGTGTCGATCAGGTTGCCGAAATACTGATCGAGAATCGAATTTGTCACCTCGAGCGTTTCGGGGGTCGGCGTCGTTCGCGTGAACATGTCCGGAGCATCCTTAAATCTGCCGACATGCTCGAATTCCATATTGACGCCGAGTTTGTCGAGGGTTCCTTTGACGAACAGCAGCTCTGCGCGAAGGCCCTTGAGATCGAGCTCATCCTGATCGGTCATGTAGACGCGATCGGCGGCGGTGGCGACATAGTATTCCTTGGCTCCGGGTCCGCGAAGAAATGCGAACACAGGTTTGCCCGATTTCCGGAACGCGACGATGTCGTCGTGCAGCTCCTGTAGTTTTGCCCATCCCACGTCGAGTCCGCGCGGCTCAAGAACGACCGCTTTGATGCGGGCGTCGCCGGCAGCCTTGCGAAGCATCTGCCACACCTCCAGGACGGTGAGCGGCTGGCGCTGCTCAAGGAATGGAATCGGCAGCTCGACAGGAGCCTGTTCCGGCAGTTCTCCTTCGAGATGCAAAACCAATGTCGAGTTGGAGGCCACGTTGACCTTCCGCTCGCCGAGATGCATGGCGGCGTAGACGAAAATGAATCCGACAAGAAAGGTGAACAGGATGCCGATCACGAACCCGAGCCCGAATCGCTTCATACTTCTAATTTCCCACTATCCAGACCCTTGGATTTATCGCAGCACCCGGTGGGCTACGATCGCGGGCTCCTGGCTCACTCCGTCAATGACTGTTGTGCGCAGCAGTACATCGAAATAGGGAAAGCGCGCGCCACGCTGGCCGATCTGATCGGCGAGCCTCGAAAGAAGCCGCTCGCTGGTCACGAAATCCGCGGCGCCTTCTTGCGAGCTATTGAACGGACCGCGGATTAACAACACATTTCCGCCGTTTACATTCGGCAGAAATCCTATGGCAGAAAACGTCTCGGAACGCGATTTCCCGGCGGTAGGAACGTACTCGGGGTCCTCGCCCGGAGCCGGCAACCGGTTGCGGCAGACCAGGCGCTCCGCATCGAAGTCGAATCGAAAATTCAGTCTCGATTCGAACGGCTGCGCCAAGGGGTTACTCAACGGCCATCCGATCAAGACGAGATTTCCGGGCGACAGATCGCGCAGAGTCACATCTCGCGCATAGCGGACGTTGACGTTCCCGCGGAATGTCTTCGCAAACTGGGTCACCCGCAAAGCCAAAATTACAGCGTCGTAGGAGGTGTACCGCCGCGGCGCGAAATTTTGCGGCGGTAAGAATCGGGATTCCGACAGGGTGTCGTCCGGGAGTACAACCGTCGTGGGTAACGGATCGCTGAAAAGCTGCGACCATAGCGCCGCAATTGCGGGCGTGGCGGTTGTTGTGACGTTTCCTGTTCTGGCGCGGGATAAAATCCACGACTGGATCGCGGTCGCAATACCGAGCGCAACCACCGCAAAGATCAGCAGCGCGACCAGCCAGTCGGGCTTTGCCGATGAGGGCCGGGGGGCTCCGGCTACCGGAGGCTGCGGTTTCGGCGGGCGCTCCACAAACTCCGGCGCGTATCCGCCCTTGGGTATGCGCAAGATCAGGGGCTCATCGGCTCCTTCTGTTTCGAAGTAAGCTTCGAGCCTCTGACGAAGCAGACGGGCGTGCGATCGAACAATATTGTCTTCGTTTGAATTGTAGTGAGGTGGACGGCGAAAGACGCGCTCGCCGATTTTGTGCTCGCTGATTTCGGCCGGGTGCGATTCGAGGGCCTCGCGGCAGACGTACAAAAGAAAATCTCGCAGGCGGGCTGCCTTGGCGAACCGCGAGCTTTCGGCGATCCTGAGAACAAGCTTCCATCGAGGGTCGCCAACAACGGCCTCAGAGGCTACCGCTGACCGTGAATTCACGGTCTTTCCACCTTCCCGAAGCACTGGCCTCAGTCTATAGTATGCGCACAGTCTCGTAAAGTGAGATCTTCAATTCACTCACGGTTATTACGGTTATTGTGGACGACCGTTTCCCGCACCCTGGCCCCGTTGCTCAGGGCGCTCAGCACCGCCCGGTGGTGTTCTTCCGCTCCGAGGAGACCGATCGCGGAGATGCTGGATTGTCGCCGTCACGCCGGAATCCTGTTCTATTTCGGGAGTGTTTAGGAGCATCATACGTCTCCCTACAGGCTGATGAAAGGGGTGTCCATGTTCCGACTCGTTTCTTCGTCTACATTGCTTGCAGCCGGCCTGTGCCTTGGCATTCTGGGCTTTAACGTTATGGCGCAAGCACCTACTGGAATCATTTCCGGGACCGTGACCGACGAGTCCGGCGCGGTGATTCCAAATGCCGAGATCGTTATCACGGACAAGGCGACCAACGTATCCAGAACCGTGACCACGAACTCGGACGGGCTCTTTACGGCTCCGGCTCTGCCAGCGGGCGACTACGAAGTCCGAGCCGAAATAAAGGGTTTCCGTACTCTGGTCCGCGGCGCGACGGTTCAGGCCGGCCAGAGCACGCAGGTCAACATGCCGATGTCTTTGGGCCAGACCCAGGAGGTCGTCACGGTTGAAGCCGCTACGTCTCAGATCAATTACGAAACGCACAATATCCAGGGCGTGATTCAGCGGAACAACATTCAGGATCTTCCGCTAAACGGCCGGAGTTATTTACAGCTCGCGTCTCTTGAGCCGGGGGTTCAGGTTGCGTCGGGAACCGTGGCGCAGTTCAACGTTCTGTTTACGGTTAGCGTTCTTGGCGCGGGAAACCGCACGGCGGTGACCATCGATGGGGGCAATGTCTCGGACAACATCGACGTCGCGGGCGGAATGTCCTCAATGAACTTCCCCCAGGAAACCGTGCAGGAGTTTCAAATTTCGCAGGTCAATTTTGATCTTGCCACTCCGATCGCCGCGGGCGGAGCAATCAACGTCGTCACGCGCTCAGGCACGAATGACTGGCACGGCAGCGGCTACTTTTTCTACCGCGACCACAATATGGCCGCGTATCCGAACCTTCAACGCATCCCGGGAATTCCCGACCCGTTCTTCGTTCGCCGCAATCCTGGATTCTCATTCAGCGGGCCGATCGTGAAAGACAAACTGTTCTTCTTTTTCAATTACGAGTTTCTGAACCAGGTCCAGGCTTTGAGCATCCAGACGACCGATCCGGCGTTTGCGCTTCTCCAGAACACGTATGGCAGTCCCTACTCAAGCTCTCAAGTCACTTTCCGGCTCGACTACCATATAAACGCCAAGCACAATCTTTTCTTCCGATACTCGCTCGATGACAACTCCGGCTTCGGGCAGTCGCTCGAATTCGGCGATCCCTCCAACTGGGCGCATAATACCAATCTGGCGAATCAGGGGATCATCGGGCTCACCAGTTCGATTACTCCCAACGTCGTGAACGATGTGCGCTTCCAATACAATTACTGGAACAATCACAACGATCAGGCGGTTGCATCCGATTGCTCGCTTCCGTGCGTCGCGGGGAGTTTGCCAAACGTCTTCTTTTTTCAAGGATCGAATCAACCGGCGATTGGTCCGAACTTCAACGCTCCGCAGGCGCGGAATACACGGCGATATCAGATCATTGAGTCGTTGAGCTGGCAGAAGGGGCCGCATCGGCTCAAATTCGGCGCGGATTTAAATCCGACGAATTCGGCGGGTTTGTGGGGCTTCTGCACGCCGATGTGCGTCGCCGCGTTCTCGCCGACCTACGTCCGGGCGAACGTGCCGGCAGCTTTGATACCGACGCTTTTCCCGACGCTCCCGACGCAGTTGAAATCTTCGGCGGACGTTCTGAATTTGCCGGTTTTAAATCTGAATAGCAGCATCTTCAGCGGTGTCGGAGTGGGGAACGTGTCGCTGCCGGGCGCCTACGATTACGATCAGAACCGGCACTATAACCAATATCGCGTGTACTTCCAGGACGTGTGGAAAATCAAGCCGAACTTCACACTGAACTACGGCCTTGCCTGGAACGCGCAAACCGGTTTCTTCAACTCGGATCTGCCCAGGCCGTCATACCTGGCGCCGATTCTCGGAACCGGACCCGACAATCTCGGGCCTACGAAGAACAACGTCGCGCAATTTCAGCCGGCGTTCGGTTTTGCCTGGAGCCCGTTCAAAAATAACAAGACCGTGATCCGAGGCGGCGCGGGCCTTTATTGGGATAGCACGCCGGGATACTACAAGTTGCGCGAAGCGTCGGTGATCGGACCTCCTGGAAGCGCGCGAAGCACGCTCGCCGGGAGTTCGTTCACGAACACAATTCCAGGGATTTTGAATTTGCTTCCGACAGGGGCGGTTCCGGTTAACGTGGGCGACCCGCTCCCGCTGAGCTCGCTGACCACGATGACGGTCGGACAATTCGTCAACCTTGTGAACCAACAGCTTCCCGCGGTGACGGCGGTTCTGGCTCCGCCAAATCCGCCGCGCAGCGGACCGTTCCCATTCCCAAATATCAATTACGCCAAGCAGGGAGTGCAGATCTACCCGACCCATTATCCGTTTGCGCGAAGCTATCAGACATCGATTGGAGTTCAGCACGAATTAGGGCATGGCTTCGTACTTACCGCCGACTGGGCCCGGCGGCAGGGCTTTCGCGTAAGCCTTGGAGAGGTCGACCAGAACTTGTTCACCCGCTTTGAGGGAAGCACTACACCTGTCCCAGTCATTCCACTTTGCGCGACTGCCGCGCAACGCAGCGATCCGGCGGCCGAATGTTCCACGGGAACGATTACCTTCTGGACCGGTCAAGGGCAAGCTCTATACAACGGAATGCTGCTAAAGGTCCAGAAGCGGTTCACCACCAAGTTCCAGGCCCAGCTTTCCTACGCCCTACAGACGGCGTCGACAAACGCGGTTGCTCTTCCCGGCAATTCGCAGGCGGTGTGGAATAACGTGAACTGGAACGCAAGTTATGGCCAATATCTCCCGCATAACAACCTGAATCTGGCGGGGACGTACAATTTTCCCTACGGCTTCAGCCTGAGCCTCAACATGGCGATCATCAGCCGGACGCCAATCGCGGCCGCCGTGCCGGGATTGGATCTGCCGGGTACAGTTCCGTCCGGCAGCAACGAGCCGATCCCCGGACTGACGTATAGCTGCCTGAATGCGGGCTGCGGCAAATCGGACCTGACCAACGCGGTCAATGCATACAACACGAGCATTGTGGGCACGAAGAACGCCCAGGGGCAGACGATCTCTTCGTCGATCATTCTGCCGAAAAACTACCAGTTTGGCGATCCGTTCTATACCCAGGACTTTCGCCTGACCAAGCTCTTCACCATCAAGGAGCGCTATAAAATCAGTATTTTAGGCGAGATGTTTAATGCCTTCAACATCGCGAACCTGACCGGCTATTCCTTCGTGCTGGATACGGGCGCAGCCGGGAACGTCTGCCAGCAGGGTTCCGTCGCACCTGGGCCTAAGGTTCAGGCTTGCAATTTCGGCCAGGCGACGCAGCGGATCAATCAGACCTTCGGGTCCGGTGGACCGCGAGCCGTTCAGGTCGGCGCGCGCTTCACCTTCTAAATTCCGCGATTCTTTCATACGACAACCAGCGCTCCGCCACGGCGATTGTGGAGCGCTGGTTTTTTTTCTTTTGTATTTCAGCCGTTCTGGTGTACTATCTCCCCAATATGCCGGTTTGCTGCTCCGGCGAAGCTTGATTTAGGCGGTCACCTGATTTTGTTTCTTGAACTTGAGAGTTTCTTCGCTGATTCTTCGCTGCCACCGCTAATTTACTCTTTGTTTCAGGAGTGTGTCAGGGTATTATAACTTGTCTCGCTTCAGGCTGATGAAAGGGGTGTCCATGTCTCGACCGTTCTCTCTGTTGATTTTGCTTGCGGCCATTTTAAGCTGTACCCTGCTGGCGCAAGCACCCACCGGCACGATATCGGGGATTGTGACTGACGATACGGGCGCAGTGATCCCGAATGCGACGGTCACGATCACCAACAAGGCCACGAACAATTCCCGCTCGGCGAATACAAACGCCGAAGGATTCTACACGGCGCCCGCGTTGCCCGCCGGAGAATACGAAGTTCGAGCAGAAGTAAAAGGGTTCCGCACACTGGTCCGTGCGGCAACCGTACAAGCTGGTGAAAGTACACAGGTAAATATGCCCATGTCGCTCGGGCAGACGCAGGAAGTGGTGACGGTGGAAGCTGCCACGGCGCAGATCAACTACGAAAGCCACAACATTCAGGGCGTCATAGCGCGCTCCAACATTCAGGATCTTCCATTGAACGGCCGCAGCTATCTGCAACTGGCGGCGCTCGAACCCGGAGTTACGATCGGTTCGGGATCGGTTGCTCAGTTCAATTCGCTGTTCACCGTCAGCGTCCTCGGAGCCGGAAACCGCACGGTGGTCACGGTGGATGGCGGCAACGTCTCCGACAACATCGACGTGGGCGGCGGCATGGCGTCGATGAACTTCTCTCAAGAGAACGTTCAGGAGTTTCAGCTTTCCGAAGTGAACTTCGATCTGGCGACGCCGATCGCTGCCGGTGGCGCGATCAACGTCGTCACCCGGTCTGGAACCAATGACTGGCATGGCAGCGGATATTTCTTTTTCCGCGATCACAATATGGCGGCGTATCCGAACCTGAAACGGCTCCCGGGGATTACGGATCCGTTCTTCGTGCGCCGCAATCCGGGCTTTTCGCTGGGCGGTCCAATTGTGAAGGACAAGACGTTCTTCTTTTTCAACTACGAATATCTGAATCAGGTGCAGGCGATCAGTATCCAGACCACGTCGCCCTATCTTGCGGCGCTGCAAGGGACTTACGGCAGCCCATATGCGAGTAAGCAGATCAGTTTGCGCATCGATCACAGGATCAATGCGAACCACAACCTGTTCTTCCGCTATTCGCACGACGGCAACGCCGGGTTCGGCCAGTCTCTGATCAATGGCGACCCGTCGGCGTTCGCGCACAATACGAACTGGGCGGACCAGGCGATCATCGCTCTGACAAGTTCGCTTACGCCCTCGATCGTTAATGATTTCCGGTTCCAGTACAACTACTGGAACAACCACAATTTCCAGGCTCTCCCGTCGGATTGCAGCGCGCCATGCGTCGCCGGACAGCTTCCGACGATCTACACCTTCGTGGGATCGAATTTCCCGGCGGTGGGACCGAACTTCAACGCGCCGCAGGCACGCAATACGCGGCGCTACGAGCTGATCGAATCGTTGAGCTGGCAGAAAGGCAACCACCGGCTGAAGTTCGGCGCGGACATGAACCCGACCAACTCGGCTGGCCTGTGGGGATTCTGCACGCCGATGTGCGTTGGCGCATTCTCGCCGGATTATCTGGCGAACACATTCGGCGCGGCAACGGCAGCTCTTTTGTTCCCCGGCGCGTTCAGCGGGATGAAGACCGACTTGGATACGCTGAAGCTGCCCGTTTACAACGGGGCGGCGAGCATCTTTAGCGGCGTCGGCGTCGGCCTCAACTCGACCCCGGGCGGCTACGACTACGATCAGAACCGCCATTTCAATCAGTACAGAGCCTATTTCCAGGATGTGTGGAAGATCACACCGAAGCTCACTTTCAACTACGGCTTGGCCTGGAACGCGCAGACAGGATTCTATAACTCCGATCTGCCGCGCCCCTCGTTCCTGGCGCCGATTCTGGGGAGCGGGAATCTCGGGCCCACGGAGAACAACACGAAGGAATTCCAGCCGGCGTTGGGTTTTGCCTGGGCGTTGAATAACAAGACCGTGGTCCGCGGCGGGGCTGGCATTTATTGGGACAGTACGCCGGGGTATTACAAGCTCCGTGAAATGTCGGCGATCGGGCCTCCTGGAACCGTTCGAAGCACGCTGGCCGCCAGCGCGTTCACCAACAACATCGCTGGTCCGTACAACGGGTCCGGTGTGCTGGTGATCGGCGGATCAACATCTACCTGCCCGATTCCGGGACTGCCCTGCTCGATTCTTCCGATCGGCGCACCGATTCCGCTCTCCGGCCTGATGACGATGACGATAGGCCAGTTCCAGACGCTTGTGAACCAGGAACTGCCGGCGATCTCCGCGGTTCTGGCGCCGGCGAATGCCCCACGGAGCGGGCCATTCCCGTATCCGAACATTAACTACGCGAAACAGGGCGTCGAGATTTATCCCCAGAATTTCCCGCTCGCCCGCAGCTATCAGACCTCGCTCGGCATCCAGCGCGAACTCGGTGGAGGCATGGTGATTACGGCCGATTGGGCCCGCCGCCAGGGTGAGAACGTGAGTCTGGGCGAGCGCGACCAGAACCTGTACAACCGTTTCCTGGGCACGACGCAGCGCCAGCCGGTGATTCCGGTCTGCCCCCCGACCGCCAACGGCGCGCCGGACCTCGATCCAACGCACCAGTGCTCCACCGGCGGCATCACGTTCTGGACGGATGAGGGCCGCTCCATTCAGAACGCCCTGCTGGTGAAGTTGAACAAGCGGTTCTCCCATCACTTCCAGTTCGTTGCCTCTTATTCGTTCCAGCATGCTGAAACCGACGCCGTGGCGACGTGGGATGAAGCACACTGGATGGCTTCCTATGGCGAATATCTGCCGCACCACAACCTGACGCTCTCCGGCACGGTGAACCTGCCGTTGGGCTTCACGCTGAGCATGAACTCGTCATTCATCAGCCGGACGCCGGTGGTGGCGAACGTGAGTGGGTTGGTATTGCCCAACACCGTCAATAGCGGCAGCAGCGAGCCGCTTCCCGGCCTCGCTTACCAGTGTCTGGCGGGAAGCTGCGGAAAGAGCGATCTGACAGCGGCAGTCAACGCGTACAACGCCGCGGTGGTGGCTGGTCAGATCAAGAACTCGCAGGGAGGCACGGTAACCACACAGCTCGTGTTGCCGAAGGACTATCAATTCGGCGATCCGACCATCACTCAAGACTTCCGGTTAACGAAAGTCTTCAAGTTCAAAGAACGTTATCAGATTTCCCTCCTGGGCGAAATGTTCAACGCTTTCAACATTTCGAACCTGAGCGGCTATTCGTTCACTCTGGACAATAAGAGCGCCGCCGCGACCAATGGATGCCAGCAGGGCGTGGGACTTGGCGACCCGACCTACCAAACCTGTAGCTTCGGGCAGGCGACAAGCCGCGTCAATCAGACGTTCGGCTCCGCCGGTCCGCGAGCGCTCCAGGTTGGCGCGCGCTTCACCTTCTAAGCTCGACAGTTCTTTACATCAACGCTCCGCAGCCTTCGGGTTGCGGAGCGTTTTTGTTTAAGTCGGCGGGAGAACGGACCGGGCGCAAGGATTTTTCTATTGCATTTTCCGCATTCGGGTGTACTATCTCCCCAATGCGCCGGATTGCTGCATGCGGCGCGCAGGTTTTTGCTGTCGCCGTTCTGTTATCTGCATTGGCCCGCGGATCGGAGTCCGTCGAGGAACTGATCGCGAGCGGCCGCTATGCGGAAGCGCTGCCGATTCTTGAAGCGGCGCGAGACGCTGCCGCTGCGTCCGGACGGCGGGACCGTGAAGTGGCGACGGTGTTCAACAATCTGGGCTCGGTTTATGGCGAGCTTGGCCGCACGCGCGAAGCGGTCCACATGTATGAGCGGTCGCTCGCGCTCCGGCGCGATCTGGGCGAGCTTGAAACTCACGATGCGGCGAGAACTCTGAATAATCTGGGCGCGGCGTACTGGCACCTCGGAATGTTCTCGCGCGCCCGAGAGAACCTGGAGCGCGCGGCCGAGCTCGAAACAAAGCTGGGACTCGGCGACGACGTGAGCATCGCGCGGGTGTGGATCAATCTGGGCATGGTGGACCAGTCGGAGCAGCATTGGGACGATGCCGAGACGATGTTCCGCAAGGCACTCGAGGCTCGCGAGCGCGCGCTTGGACCGTCGCATTGTGAAGTCGCGATCGCGCTGAACGATCTCGGGGTACTGCTTGAAACTCGCAAACGGTTCGACGAAGCCGGACCGGTCCTGGAGCGCGCCGTCGATATTCTGGAGACGGCATTGGGAGGAATGCATCCGTGGGTCGCGTCCGGCTTCAATAATTTGGGCGTGCTTTATACGAAGCTCGGCCGGCCGGCCGACGCCGAAAAAAACTTCAAGAAGGCGCTGGGCATCGCGACGGCCGTTCTGCCGCCGAGCCATCCGCATCTGGCTTCGTACATGACCAGTTACGCGCAGCTTCTGCGGCGGCTCGGCAGGAAGGATGAAGCCAGGCGGCTGGAGGAAGCGGCGAGCCGGTCGCGGGAAGCTTATCAGCGCGAGAACATGGTCGGGTACACGGTCGATGTCGAAGGCATGCGGAAGTGAGCGGGTTACATTTCAGAGCTAGCGTTACACCCGAGATTTATAATGAAGCCATATGATTCTCGAAGCGACCATGCCGTCGACACTCGCGGATGAATTTAACCCCCGGTTATCGGCCGAGGCCCGGTTTGATAACGCCGCCGCGCGGCTTGGGCTGGATGACGGGATGCAAAAAGTTCTGCGGTCGCCGTCGCGTGAAATTATCGTTCATATTCCTGTACAGCTCGATGACGGGCGGCTTGAAGTTTTCACCGGATATCGCGTGCAGCATTCGGTTGCGCGCGGGCCGGCGAAGGGCGGGATCCGCTACGCGCCCGACGTTACTCATGATGAGGTCCGCGCGCTCGCGGCGTGGATGACCTGGAAGTGCGCCGTGGTCAACATACCTTTCGGCGGGGGCAAGGGCGGAGTGATCTGCGATCCGTCGGTTCTGTCGCCTGCGGAACTTGAACGAATCACGCGCCGGTATACGGCGGAGCTTTTCGAATTCATCGGCCCTGAAAAAGACGTTCCCGCGCCGGACATGAATACGAATGACCAGACCATGGCGTGGATCATGGACACGTATTCGATGCACGCCCGGCAGAATATGGCGGCAGTGGTCACGGGCAAGCCGATCGATCTGGGAGGATCGCGCGGGCGTGCCGAGGCAACCGGCCGCGGCTGCATGATCGTGACGGACCAGGCGCTGCGGAAGCTGGGTCTTGAGCGGTCCACGACACGGGTGGTGATTCAAGGATTCGGCAACGTCGGCGGTATGGCAGCGAAGCTGATGTCGCGCTCCGGATACAAGATCATCTGCATCATCGAGTGGGATGGCGCGGTGTACAATCCCAAGGGGCTCGACATTGTGGCGCTGATGAAGCACCGGAAGGAAACGGGCTCGATCACTGGATTTTCGGGCGGGGAGGAGATCGACAAAGACGAAGCGATGTTTCTTGAAACCGACGTTCTTCTTCCGGCGGCGAAGGAAAACGTGATCACGTCGCAAAACGCGCACCGGCTGCGGACAAAGATTCTGTGCGAAGGCGCAAACGGCCCCTCGACGCACGTCGCGGACGCGATTCTGGCGGAGAAGGGAATCTTCGTGATCCCGGATATTCTCGCCAACGCGGGCGGGGTGACGGTGTCGTATTTCGAATGGGTGCAGGATCGCCAGGGCTACTTCTGGAGCGAGCAGGTGGTGAACGATCGCCTGGAAGAGATCATGGTGAACAGCTTCGGCGATGTGGTGGCTTATTCGGACAGGCACGGTGTCCCGAACCGTCTGGCGGCGTATATGCTCGCGCTCGATCGAGTTGCGGCGGCGATCCGGATGCGCGGCATTTACGCGTAGAAACCTCGGCTCGCCGACGGTCGCGGTTCCGATGTATTGCTAAAATCGTATTTCCGCATGGAAATCGATCGCAGCGCAGCTTTAGATAAGGTCTACGAGCCTCAACGTTTCGAGCCTCACTGGGCCAACTGGTGGGTGGAACAGAAACTGTTCCACGCCCCCGCCAAGCCCGGCGAGCCGTATTTTTCGCTCGTCATTCCGCCTCCGAACGTCACCGGCGCGCTGCACATCGGCCACATGTTCGAGCATTCGATTATCGATGCTCAGATCCGCTGGCGGCGGATGCTGGGCGTCAATACGCTGTGGCTGCCTGGGACCGATCACGCGGGAATTTCGACTCAGATCATGGTGGAGCGCCAGCTCGCCGCCGAAGGTCTGACCAAGCACGACCTTGGCCGGGAGAAATTCGAGGCTCGGGTCTGGCAGTGGAAGGAGCAATACGGCGGGCGGATTCTCGAACAGATGAAGCGGGCGGGCGATAGCGTCGACTGGCAGCGGCTTCGTTTCACGCTCGATCCCGGTCTTTCGCGCGCGGTCCGGGAAGCCTTCGTTCGGCTCTACGAAAAAGGTCTGATCTATCGCGGCGAGTACATGGTGAACTGGTGTCCGGGCTGCCAGACCGCTCTCTCCGATCTCGAAGCGATTCCGGAAGAGAGCGATGGGAACCTCTGGTACATCCGGTATCCGGTGAACGGCAGCGATGTGAAGCTGGTGGTTGCGACGACGCGGCCGGAGACGATGCTTGGCGATACCGCGGTTGCGATCAATCCGAAGGATTCGCGCGCGGTGGAGCTCGCCGGCAAGACCGCGCAGCTTCCCTTGATGGATCGCGCGATTCCGATCATTCTCGACGACATGGCCGAACTCGGGTTCGGCGCCGGAGCGGTGAAGATCACGCCGGCTCACGATCTAAACGACTTCGAAGCGGGAAAACGCCACAATCTTCCGAGCATCAAGGTCATCGGCGAGGACGCGAAAATGACGGCCAATGCCGGAAAATTCGCCGGGCTCGACCGCTTCGAAGCGCGCAAGCAAGTGCTGGCGGAGCTGGAAAAACTCGGGTTGCTCGAAAAGATCGAGCCGTACCGGCTGAGCATTCGAAAATGCCAGCGGTGCAAAACGATCGTTGAGCCGCTGGTTTCCATGCAGTGGTGGGCGAAGATGAAACCGCTCGCCGAACCGGCGATCAAAGCGGTGAAAGATACGCCGAAAAAGCTCGAATTTGTCCCCGAAAGCTGGGAAAAAACGTATCTGAACTGGATGGAAAACATCCGCGACTGGTGCATCTCGCGCCAGCTCTGGTGGGGGCATCGCGTTCCGGCGTGGCACTGTTCGACGTGTGGAAAGATTACGGTCACACGCGAGGATCCGGCGAAGTGCTCGCATTGTGGAGCCGCGACGCTCACGCAGGATACGGATGTGCTCGATACGTGGTTCAGCAGCGGGCTGTGGCCGTTCTCCACTTTGGGCTGGCCCGACGACACGGTAGATTTGCGGGCGTTTTATCCAACGACCCTGCTGGTCACGGGATTCGACATTATTTTCTTTTGGGCCGCGCGCATGATCATGCTCGGGATCGAGATGACGGGCCAGCTCCCGTTCGCGCAAGTCCACATTCACGGCCTGGTGCGCGATGCGGAACGGCAGAAGATGTCGAAGACCAAGGGCAACGTGATCGATCCTCTGGTCATCAACGAAAAATACGGCACCGATGCTGTGCGTTTCGGATTGCTGGTCGCGGCGGCGCCGGGCAATGACATCGCGCTCAGCGAAGAAGTGATGCAGCGGGGGCGGAATTTCGCGAACAAGATTTGGAATGCATCGCGATTGCTGTTCAGCAAACCGGCGGAAGGATCCGGGAAGGCTTCATCGATGGCGGACCGCTGGATCGCATCACGCCTGAACGCGGCGGCTCGGCAGGCGAATCGCGCTTACGAGGTTCATCGCTACCACGAAGCCGCCGACGCGGTGTGGACCTTCTTCTGGGACGAATTCTGCGACTGGTATCTGGAAAAGAAAAAATTCGAAACAGACTGGAGCTTTGCGTTCACTGTCTACGACGACGCGTTGAAGCTTCTGCATCCGATCATGCCGTTCATTACCGAGGAGCTGTGGCACCGCCGGGGTCATCAGGGATCGATCGCGTTGCAGCGCTTTCCGCAGTTCGATCCGGCGAAAGAAGACGCCGACGCCGAAGCCTTCATCAAGCTGCACATCCAGATCATCACGTCGGCGCGCGCACAAATCGCGGAACGCGGCGTGAAGAAGGCAGGTCTGACCGGCGTGATCTCGTCCTCGAACGCCATCGACGCCGAGTGGATCGAAAAGAGCACCGGCGTGAGATTCTCGGCCGAAAAGTCGGACGCGCCGATCCCCGACGTCCGGATCGATTTCCCCGAGGAATCAGAGGAACATAAGGCACGAATCCGGCGCGAGAATGAGCAGCTCGAAAAAGTGATCGCAAACTCCAAGCGCCAGCTTGATTCTGATTTCGCCACGAAAGCGCCGGAAAAAGTCGTGTCACTCATGCGAGACAAGCTCGCCGAATACGAAGCTCAACTGGCGCGGAACCGCGCGGTACTCGGCGAATGATCTTCGATATCACGCATCCTGACGTCCGTCGAGTGGTCGACATGGCACTTGCCGAAGATATCGGCGCAGGCGATCTGACAACCGGCGCCTGCATTGCGGCGGATCTTCAAGCCGAAGGACGCTTCGTCGCGCAGCAGAATCTGATCGTCGCGGGAAGCGAACTGCTTTCGATTCTTTTCGACTCGCCCGCGATTTATAAGAACTCAGGCGACCGTGTTCGCGCCGGTGAGCAGATCGCGATGGTGAAAGGCGACGCGCGCAACCTGCTCACTCGCGAGCGTGTTGCGCTTAACTTTCTTCAGCGACTTTCTGGAGTTGCGACACTCGCCGCGAAATTCGTCAAGGCCGTCGAGGGCACTGGCGTGAGGATTCTCGATACGCGCAAAACGACTCCTGGTCTCCGCATTCTCGAAAAAATGGCGGCAGCCGCGGGGGGTGCTGTGAATTATCGTATCGGTCTCTACGATGCGGTGCTGATTAAGAACAACCACATCCGCCTCGCCGGCGGCGTCCGCAAAGCGATGGAGCGGGCCCGCGCGACCGGTAAACCGATCGAAATAGAGGTCCGGACACGGGCCGAGATTGAGGATGCGCTGGCCTGCGGAGCGCAGCGGCTGCTTCTCGACAACATGACTCCCTCGCAGGCCGCAAGCGAAATCGAATTCATCGGCCTCCGCGCCGAGACCGAAATCTCAGGCGGAATTACGCTCGACAACGTGCGAGCCTACGCCGAGGCGCGGCCTGATTTCATCTCGTCCGGATCGATCACTCATTCCGCTCCGGCCGTGGATATCAATTGCGGCATTTATCCGATCATTCCGTGACCAGCGTGCGAATTTGTTCTGTGATAGCTTGACGAGAATTCGTATGCCTGCGAACTCGTTAGAGACGGCATTTCAAAAGCTCAGCAGACTTGCGCGGAGCGAGTTTCCCGACATAGACCGGCGCCCGGCCGAAAGGAATCTGATCGACCATGCCGTGCGGGGCCAGACATTCAGCGCCGGACCCGGCGCGGATGAGAAGGACATCTCGAATCGGCCTGAGTATGCCGAGGCCGGGGATCCGGAAAAAGGCGTCGCGCCATGGGACCACAACCGCGATATTCGCGCCGGGGTGATCCGGTGGCTGTGCGTGAATCGCGAAGCCAAGGTCCTCGTGGATCCCAGCGGGATTAGTGTCATCGGCGCACGAATCATCGATTTCTTAAACCTGAACAGCGCCGAGATCCCGTTTACTTTGGCTCTCAAGCACTGCTTTTTCACAGACGCCGTCGGGTTGTACAACTGCAACACTCGCACCATCGACCTGACAGGCAGTTGGATGCGCTCAGTCTATGCGACGCTCGCCCATATGAAAGGTTCGTTCACCATCGTTTCCAGCCGTATCGAGGGAACCTTGTACCTTGAGGGGGCGCAAATCGAAGGAGATTTGGTGGGGGTCGGAGCGGCCATTTTGAGCGATCACCCCGAGCCTGCAAGGAGGGTCGCTCTACAGGCCCAGGATTGCGATATCGGTGGAAACGTGAACTTGCGGGCGATGGATTCGTCGACGCCGCTTCTGCTGCGGGGGATGGTGAGCTTTATCAATGGCAAGATAGGCGGCGACCTGGATTTATCGGGGGCTTCACTCACCAATCCGGGCGTCGATCGAGTCACTTTCTTCGCGCTCAACCTGCCGCGCTGCGTCATCAAAGGATCACTGTTTCTCCGCCCCGAGCAGGGTCACTCATTCAACGCCGAAGGTCTTGTCGATCTTCGGAGCACGTTTGCCGGACTTCTCTCGAATGCGGAATGGCCGGCGAATGTCAACCCGATGCTGGACGGTTTGACCTACAACAACCTGGACCCGAAGGACGCTAAACTGCAACTCGCCTGGATTCAGCGAGAGCAGGGGTATCCGCAGCCCACTCAACCCTATCGCCAACTTGCAAGAGTGCTACAGGACTCAGGCGACTCCGACGGCGCCGAGATGGTCCTGATGGCGATGGAGCGAAAGCTAACCGACACCGAGCTGGCGCGCGCGGCGAAGTGGTTCGTCGGCTACGGATATCGACCTCTGAGAATGGCCGCGCCGATGACCGGACTGATTCTGGCCGGCGCGCTTGTTTATTGGCGCGCGAACCGGATGGCGCAGATGGTTCCGACTGAGGAAGACGCCTACACGGGTTTCAGCCACGGCAAGCTTCCGGTGCACTATCCGCGCTTCCATCCCCTCGTTTATTCTCTGGAAAACTCGTTCCCGCTGGTCAAACTGGGGCAATCCGACAAATGGCAAGCGGAGCCGGCGGCAGTTACAAAGATCACCGGACGGCTGAGCCGCATCCGCCGCTGGCTGCCGGAGAATTTTCTACGCACGTGGATCTGGATTCAGATTCTGCTGGGATGGCTGTTCGCCACGTGGTTTCTGGCAGGTCTTTCCGGTGTCGTCAAACACGGATAAGTTTCTCCTTGACCGCATCCGTTGCTACACTGTGGCCGTCTGATGGGATTTGATCTCAATTCTGTTTCCGCGCGGTTGCCGGACCGCCGAATCGATTGGTTTCCCAGCGTCACCTCCACCATGACGCTCGCCGCCCGTGCCGCGCGTGACGGAGCCCCTTCTGGGACGGTCATCGGAGCGGATGGACAGGTCGCGGGAATTGGCCGCCACGGCCATAGCTGGCACTCGGAAGCCGAAGCGGGACTCTATGTCTCGATCATACTGCGGCCTCCGATCGGTCCTGAAGCTCTGCCGGTCGTGATGCTCCTTCTGGGGCTCGCGACGCAGGAGGCGATCGGCGAAGTCAGCGGACTGGCCGCGGATCTGCGCTGGCCGAACGATGTGATGATCAGCGGCAAGAAGTGCGCAGGAATCCTTGCGCAACTGGAGATGTCCGCGATTGTGGCGGGTATCGGCATAAATGTAAATCATATGGAGTTTCCGGTTGAGGTCGCGCCGCTTGCGACCTCGCTGCGGCTCGAAGGCAAGCGAAGCGTCTCGCGAGAGGACCTTCTGGTCGCGCTCTTGCAGTCTATCGATAAATTGATGAAGATCCTGACCGAGCGTGGCGCGCCGGCGATTCTCGACAGGTTCACCCGCGCTTCGAGTTACGCGCGCGGCCGCAGGGTGCGCGTCGAACAGAACGGCGCGATCATTGAAGGAACCACCTGCGGGCTCGACGCCTCAGGATTTCTGGTGGTCCGCGAAGACAACGGAAAGGAAACGACCATTCTTGCGGGCGGCGTTCGCCCGGTCTGAATTCTTATGCTCCTTGCACTGGATGCAGGCAATACCAATATCACGATCGGCGCTTTCGAAGGCGACAAATTGATCGGCCGCTGGAGGCTCCGGACGATTCGCGAACAGACCGCGGACGAATGGGGCATCCTGATGCGAAATCTCTTTTCACTCTCCTCGCTCGATCTGGCTGCTGTGGATGGCGTTGCGATTTCGAGTGTAGTTCCGGCCGTCGACCAGCCACTCACGGCGATGGCGCAAAAATATTTCCAGCGCCAGCCGATGTTTGTGAATTACACGACGGACCTGGGAATCAAAGTGCGCTATGACAGCCCGCGCGAAGTGGGCGCGGACCGCCTGGTGAACAGCGTCGCCGCTTTTTACAAATACGGGGGTCCCTGCGTTTCGGTCGACCTGGGTACTACGATCAACTTCGATATCGTCTCCGGAGACGGCGAGTTTCTCGGCGGCATCATCTGTCCCGGCGTCGGCATGTCGATCCAGGGACTTTTTGCGCGCACCGCGCGACTTCCAATGGTGGACTTTCGCGAGCCCGAAAAACTGATCGGTTCGAACACAGTGGGCAGCATCACGTCCGGCCTTTATTACGGGTTCATCGGGATGATCGATGGAATCGTGGAGCGCGTTCAGGCCGAGCTTGGACCCGATACCAGGGCGATCGCAACAGGAGGACAAGGCTCGCTGATCGTGCAGGGTTCGCGGTCGGTGAAGATTCTTGACGAGGACCTGACCCTCGACGGATTGCGCATGATCTGGGACCGAAACAGAACCGGGACCGTCAGGAAGCGGACGTAGGTTTCGTGGCCGAGAGCTACTTCAACTATTTCACCGAAATCGAGGAGCATTTCCAGCGCGCCCGCGGAACCAGTCTGTTCCTCCTCTCGCCGCTCGATTGGGCTTTGATCGAATCGTGGAAGAACTCTGGAATGCCCCTGGAAGCGGTGCTGAGGGGAATCGACGGGGCGTTCGAAAAATGGCGTTCGAAACCGGCGCGGGCGCGGACGCAGACGGTCAATTCCGTCGCCTATTGCGCACAGGCGATCGCGGCGGAAGCGCAGGCGATGGCCAATGCTCAGCCCGCGGCGCAAAAAGGAAGCGCGAAGGCGCCATTCGCGCTCGAAGATATCCGCGCGTTTGTTTCGGGCAACGCCGCCGCCTTGCGCAAAGCGGGGCACGACGACCTTGCCCAATCGATGGAGTCGCTCGATCTGGCGGCGCTCTATTCCGATCTCGAACAACTGGAGCAACGCCTCACCGCGATCGAGGAAAAATTGATTGCGCGGCTTCGGGCCGGCGCAAGCGAGGAGGCTCTGTTTGAAGCTCGGCGGGCGCTGGACCGCGATCTGAAGCCCTATCGGGGAAAGATGACGGCCGAGCAGCTTGTGATGCTCGAAAAGCAGTTCCTGGAGCGCCGGCTGCTCGAATCCGCCGCGCTGCCCCGGTTGAGTCTTTTCTATCTCTGACGGTACGTGAACTTCTGATAATCTTGACTTGTTTCCGCGTTGGGAGGAATCAAATGAAGGCTCTGCTGCTTGTTCTCGCTCTGACAGCCTGTGCTCAGGATGATCCGCCTCTTGGGGGCCGCGACCAGGCGCGCTCCATGGTGATCACGAAGCTCGGGATCGTTTCTACGAGCCAGACGCTGGCGTCGCAGGCCGGCGCGATGGTGCTCCAGCAAGGCGGCAACGCGATCGATGCGGCGATCGCGGCTAACGCGACGCTTGGCGTGGTCGAGCCGGCGATGAACGGCATGGGCGGCGATCTGTTCGCCATAATTTACGAAGCGAAGACAGGCAAACTCTACGGCCTCAATTCGAGCGGCTGGACCCCGGCAGCGCTCACACTCGAAGGGCTGAAGCAGCGGGGAATCACAGAAGCGAATAAACTCGGGGTCCATCGAATCACGGTGCCCGGCGCGGTCGCGGGGTGGCAGGCATTGCACGACAAGTTCGGCACGATGAATTTCGACAAATTGCTCGCGCCCGCAATTTACTACGCCGAAAACGGCTATCCGCTGACAGAGCTGATTCGCGAAGAGGCCGCGGGAGCAACGCGCCGGCTGTCAGTGATGCCGGGATTCAAAGAGACCTATATGCCGGGCGGAAAAATGCCCGAAGTCGGCGAGATTTTCAGGAATCCGGTCCTTGCGGAATCGTTGAAGCTGGTCGCCGCGAAGGGTCGCGACGGATTCTACAAGGGAGCCACCGCGCAGAAGCTCCTGACATTCTTGAAGGAGCAAGGAAATTTCATGGCCGCGGCCGACCTCGCCGAATTTCAGCCCGAATGGGTGGAGCCGATCTCGACCACCTATCGCGGATGGAAGGTCTACGAAATCCCGCCCAACACCCAAGGTATCGCCGCGCTCGAAATGCTGAACATCATGGAGAAGTTTCCCCTCGCCGAGTACGGCCATAACAGCACTCGCGCCTTGCACGTGATGATCGAGGCGAAGAAGCTCGCCTATTCCGACATGCTGAAGTACGTTGGCGACCCGCGCACGAACAAAGTGCCTACGGACTGGCTGAAATCGAAAGCGTTGGGTGAAGATCGGGCAAAATCGATCGATGCGTCACATGCCAACTGCGATCCGATTCCGGCCGAGCTCACGGATCGCACTTTGCAGGGAAATGACACGATTTACATGTCTGCGATCGACAAAGAAGGCAATATTGTGTCGCTTATCCAGAGCAACTACAGCGCCTTCGGAACAGGCATGGTTGCTCCGGGGACCGGATTCGCGCTGCACAATCGCGGCGGATTATTCACTCTGAAGCCGAACGAGCCCAATACGATCGGTCCGCGCAAAAGGCCGATCCATACCATCATTCCCGCGTTCATGGAAAAGGATCAGACCCGGATCGGATTCGGAATCATGGGCGGATGGAATCAGGCCCAAGCGCACGCGCAATTTGTTGCCAACGTGGTCGATTACGGGATGAACATCCAGATGGCGCTCGAAGCGGCGCGTTTCACCAAAGGATCGTTTTCCGGCTGCGATGTCCAGATCGAATCGCGAGTTCCCGCCAAAGTCCGCGAAGAATTGACGGCGATGGGCCACAAAATCACGTTGCGCGGAGCCTATTCCGGTTCGATGGGACGCGGCCAGGCCGTCGAGCGAATTGCGACCGGCGTGAACTTCGCGGGCTCAGATCCGCGGGCCGACGGAGAAGCTGTTCCGGAGGGTCCTGCCGTTTTCGGGGCTAAAAGATAAGAACCGGTACCGGGTTTTCCTACGCTGACCGCGATACCCGTTAGATTCAATCACTCATCAGAAAAATGCACGGCCGCTCCATCATGCCCTTTGCCGTCTCCCACAGGTGCTGGAGGATTGCGTAAACCATCAATCCGATCTCGCCTTCGCCAAGGAGGAAATAACGGAAGGACTGCCACATGAGGTTCTGACGGCTCAATCCCAAATACACCGCGGCCGGATGCAGCTCCTGAATGATGTAGGCGAGCGCATTGGGGATCGCGACAGCCTGACCCGCATCGATCAGATATTCACCGCGATCTTTCCACACGCGAATCACAAGCGGAGAGAGAAACTCGCTCCGATTGTCGAGCAGGGACACATGGATGAAGGCGAGCTTTTCGGAGATGCAGTAGTGCTTTTCAATCTTGGCCCGAACGATTCCCCGCGAAGATTCCTCGGGACTGTGCACGGGCACAAGGTTTACTCGCGCGGCCCGCATCTCAGTCCACAACCGCTCCGACTCTGCGTCCACGAAGCGGTATCCGGCGCACCGGAGCTCTTTCGAGCGGCTGTAGCGGCTGACTCCGCTCACGGTCAATATGAAAAAAATGAAACACGACGCGATGAGGATGCCATCGGTGCGCTCGACAATATTCGCGGCTGTTGTGTATCCAAAGATCACGACGACTGCCCAGAAATAGAGCGCGATCTTGTTTCGCTCGTGCGTTAGGGACAGCGCGACGGCGATGGAGCCCGAGAACATGAGCACCAGCACCCCGGTCGCGTAAGCTCCGCCTTGCGCGTCGACGTTGGCGCGAAAAATCAGGGTGATTATCACGTCGCAGGTGAATAACACCAGGACGAGCGGGCGCATATACGCGACCCACTCTGGAGCCAGTCCCACGCGAGGCAAATAGCGCGGGACCAGATGCAGCAATCCCGCCATGGCGGATGCGCCTGCGAACCACAAAACCGCAATGGTCGAAAAATCGTAGATCGATCCGAATACGTTTCCCAGCAGGCCGTGGGCGAGATACGCGATGGCGCGGCCGCTCGCCTCGCCGCCGGGCGCATAGGCCGCCGGCGGGATGAGTAGCGTGGTCACGAAGCTCGACAACATCAGGAGCGCGCTCATGATCACCGCGGCCGCGGCGAGCAGTTTGCGCTCGTTCCGGATTCGACCGATAGGGCGTCCCTTGCTGTCCTCTCCCGAACCTTCGATCAGGGGCATTACCGCAACGCCGGTCTCGAATCCGCTCAGTCCAAGCGCGAGTCTGGGAAAGAGAATGAGCGCTGCGATAGCGAGATGGGTCCAATCTCCCTGGCGGTAAAGCGCTTCGCGCCAGTGCGGCAGCGCAACCGGATGCGTCGCGACCTCGTACAGCGCGCGCGCCAGAACGACCGCGTTCAAAATCAGATAGGGAACGCAGACGGCCGTCGCGAGCTCGATCGCTTCTTTGAATCCCTTGAGAAATACAGCGGCGAGTAGCGCCAGTAAGATCAGCGTCACCGGCAGATTCGCGTCGCCCAGAAACGGGTGCAGGTACGGATTCTGGGTGGCGTGCATGGCGGCGTCGGATGCCGAAAGCGTCATTGTGATGACGAAATCGGTCGCCGCGAATCCCAACAGCACCAGCACGAAAAGCTTGCCCCACCAACCCGGCAGGATATTTTCAAGCATCGCGATCGAGCCCTGACCGGCATACGATCGCCACGCGACCTGCCAGTAAGTGGGCAGCGCGCACGCCAGAGTGACCAGGATTAAAACGGTTGTCGCGATTGGTGAAAGTGCTCCCGCGGCCAGCAGCGCGATGCCCGGCTGATATCCCAGGGTGGAAAAATAATCGACTCCCGTCAGCCAGATCACCAAATACCAGGGGTGTGCGCCGACTTTGGAATGATCCTGCGTATCCGCGGCCTGGCCGCCTCTCAGCCAGACTTGGAAGGGGGCTTCCGCGGATGGGGGCGGGACGGTTATCTGAGCCACGCAACCAATTATCGCAATCCGGATAAATCTTGGGTTCAAATTTCAGCCGCCATGCCGATAAGAGGATCGTGAGTACGACGTCCCCAACCGCGCCCATGAGTTTCACCGGCGTCAGCCAGTACGCCAGCGATTTTCAGGCAGTTCTTCAGCGCGCCGTACAAATCGCCCAAATTCCTGTGTCGCAGTTGCAGTCGAAGGACACCGACATCCTTCAGCAGAAAACGCTTCTGGCGAGTCTCAATTCCGCTGTCAGCGAGCTCGAATCGAGCCTACGGACAATCGGTCAGGCAGGGGCGAACAAAGGCATCAGCGCGTCGAGTTCAAATTCTTCGGTAGTCAGCGTAAGCGCAACCAGCGCGAGCAGCCCGGCCACGTACACGATCAATTCGGTCACATCGGTTGCCACCGCCGCATCCGAGCGAAGCAGCGCCGGATACGCCGACGCGGCTTCGACTCCGGTTTCCACCGACGGGACGGTCACGTTGCAGTATGGATCGCAGACTCGCACCTTTCAGATTCCGAACAACAACCTGACGTCGCTGCGCGATCAGATCAATGGGCTCGGCATCGGCGTGACGGCGTCCATCCTGACCACTTCCAACGGCAACTACCTCAGCGTTTCCGCGAATGCCACCGGCGCAACGACGCTGAAACTTTTTGACGGCTCCGACACGAGCGGCACCGATCTTCTGACGACGGCCAATCAAGGGACAAACGCCGAATTTCAGTTGAACGGCATCGATATCTCGCAGGCCGGAAATGTCGTGAACAGCGTGGTTCCGGGCGCGACGTTTACGATCCTCGGCCCATCTTCAACGCCGGTCACGCTATCCCTTGCCAGCGATCGCACGACACTGTCGTCCGCGCTCCAGGACTTCGTTTCGAAATACAACGCTCTGGCCCAGCAGGTAAGCGCGCAAGTCGGCCCCGCGGCAGGGGCGTTGATGGGCGACACCGTGATCAATCAGCTTCAGAGCCTGATGCGGCAGATCACTTCTTACCAGAGCCCGAACGGGTCCATTCACAGCCTTGCCGATCTCGGCGTGGAGTTCAGCAACACTGGCGTGGCGTCGTTCGACCAGACCACATTCGACTCTCTGAGCGATTCTCAAGTGGCCGATGGATTCGAATTCGCTGGCTCGACCACTTCCGGGTTCGGCGGATTCTCCGCGGATCTCGGCGCTTTCAGCGATCCAATCAGCGGATTGATCAAGGTGGAGGAAGACGGAATCGACCGCACCGATCAGAGTCTTCAATCCCAGATGCAGACTCTGAACGATCGCATTTCGACCATGGAATCGAATCTGACGCTACAGTTGGAGGCCGCCGACGCAATGGAAGCGGAACTGCAATCCCAGCAGACTGAACTGTCGGCCAGCTTGCAGGGGCTCAGCCTGGTTCTCTACGGAAAGAACGCGACTCAGCTCGGATGACCATCGAACAGGCAAACGCGGCGGCGCTCAAGGCGTCGAGGGAAGGCGATCTCGGCGCACTGAAGCTTGCGTTGCAGGACCGCAGAGGTGCGATCAAGGAGCTATTGCAGAGCGCGCCTTCAGTGGAGTTGGCGGCTCGTGTCCGGAACGCGATCAGCGCAGGGGAATTTGTGAAGGAGGACCTGCGCGGGATAAAGGCGTCCATAGTGCATATCGATTTGCGCGGCTGAGCGGGCATCAGGGACAAACCGGCGATCAAGGCGATATCTTCCTAGAAGTTGTGGGATTCATAATACCCCCATTCCACCTATCCATTTTTGAATTGACCTTAGCCAATTGTTCCGTTACAATCTACCTTGCCGTCAATCAGTACTTCTAGTTCCGTTCCATTCGGGACAATAAGGCTATCTTTTCCAGTTACTTGGAAATTGCTGTCAGAGTCCCTTCCTTCAGATCGGTGGGAGATGGTTGTGCCTAAAATGGTGCGCGAGCCGAAGCCGGTGTCGGCCCGGGTTGAGGAGCCTTTCGTGCCATCGCTGGGACTACTACAACAAGAGTCGCTATTGGAGCGTGTGAAGAGAGCCATCGCCGGGAAATAAAAGTTCAGTAAGCAGGAAGAATGTTGTCGGAGGGCCAAAGATTTCTGGAAGAAGGCAGGTTTGAGGAAGCTCTTGCCTGTTTTCAAGGTGATGACCCTCGCGCAGTTTTCGGACGGGCCGTTGCTCTGCAACTACTTGGGCGGTTCGAGCAGGCGGAATCCGAGTACCAAAAAGTGCTGGCGCGCGATCCGCAGAACCAGGAGGCGCTGGCCAATCTGATCGCGCTGAACGTCGAACGCTTCGATCTCGCCAACGTAGAGCGATATTCACGGCGGCTGCTCGAGATCGCCGAAGACGCCCCGATCGCGCTCGAAGGACTGATCGTCGTGGGCGTCGAGCGTCGCGACTACGATCTTGCGGCGCGATGCTTTGCGCGATTGAAGCCTGTTCAAGAAGGGTCCCGGGACGCCGTGGAATACCGGCTGAGCCGGCAGATGGTGGAGCGACTGAGGGAACATCATGGCTCGATTACGCATCCGTATTGAGCTGAGCCGGGGCGGCGTGGGCGTGCCGCTCGGAAAGCTGGCAAGCGTCGTCGACGAGGCGCAAAAATTCTTGCGAATGCTGGCGGAGGACATCCACGTCGATTCCAACGGCGAGTGGTTGGGTTTCGATTTCGATCACGAATCGCTCAATTTCACCGCGGAGTACACGGGGTCGGCGACGGTGGAGCAGGTTCGCGCATTTTACGCGGCATTTGACGGAACCACGGCGCTGCGGCGAACGACGATCGGCCAGTTTGCGCGAATTACGGACGCAATTGCAGAGGACGAACTGATCGGTTTCGGGCTGTACGGATCGGAGGACGGCCATGAGCCGTCGGAATGGCGGTGCCTTTCACGCCGCGATGCGCTTCGTATCGCGGAGGAGATCAAAGTTCTGCTGCGCGCCAGCGGCGAGCAGGAGTCGCATTTGCCCGCGGTGACGGATGCGGGGGCGAAGCTGTTCGGGCGGGCTCGCGAGGATGATGCGAGTCTGGCTGAACGGCTGACGCGCGTGGAACGGCGCGTGGAGCAGCATTCTTCCCAAATTCAGGACCTTCGCAAACAGTCGGCGGCGGCGGAAGACAGCTTTCGGCATCTGCTTACGGCCGTGGAGAACTTCTGCGATCAGGCGGCGCACCAGATAGAGCGCGTGACGCCAGGCGCTCTACCGGCTCCGGCGGCCGTGGAGGCGCCGAAACAAAGCCGCCGGTGGGTTCTGATCGCTGCCGGGGCGGTCGCTGGGATCGGTCTGCTTTTCGCCGGACTCCGGCTGTGGCCCGCCCGCTCGGCTCCGGTGGAAGTTGCCAAAGTTTCTGCCGCGGCTCCGCCTCCAGCGACGCCTGCACCCGCGCAGGGCGAGCCCGTGTTGACTCCGCAGCCGCGGAAGATCATGCGAATTGAACTGGAATCGTCGGAACCGACGTGGGTATCGCTCACGGATTCAGACGGCAACGCTTTGATGACTCGGCTGCTCTCGCCGGGAGATCCAAGGACGGTGGAGGTGGACCGGGCGGCGAAACTCCGGACTGGCAATGCGGGTGGGCTAATGGTGAAGCTCGATGGGAAGCCGATCGGGACGCTCGGGCCGAAGGGGAAGATACGGGAAGTGTTGTTTGCGGACGGGGAGTTCAAGATCGTCGTGCCGGATGCGCCCGCAGAGCGCAAATAGGGCTACTCGGGTCCGTGTGGTCGCGGCGCTTTCGGCGCCACGCGGCGGAGTTCCCGGCATTGCGCATATGCTAAACTAACAGACAAAAGAGGAGCCTTTTTGAGCTATGGCGAAAGTGTGTGAAGTTTGCGGGCGCGGGCCCCAGTTCGGAAACCGGATCAGCCACGCCCACAATGTGACCAAGCGGCGATGGAACGTCAATCTACAGCAGGTTCATGCTGTGGTGAAAGGCGCCCCCAAGCGCATCCGCGTTTGCACCAACTGCATTAAGAGCGGAAAAGTCCAAAAGGCCGCCTAAGCCTTATTTTTCACAGAATTTGCGCAGACGGTCCGGCGCATTCGTCCCACTGCTTCGAAATCCTGCCCAGACAGCGGCGAGCTTCCTCCGGCGATGCTCGCGCGCTTTTATTTCCACGTGACGCGAACGGGTTCGGAGTGCTCACACTTGACCGTGTCGGTGACCCCGGAAACGATTTGCGCACAGGCGTTCGAGGTAGCGGCGCGAAGCGCGAATTCCTTTGTAGAACCGGCGGCCGTGCGGCAAGCGGTGCGGCCGTCGAACTGCATGCAGACTTCGACGCGATTTGCCGCGGTCCCGAGAGTGGAGTAGATAATCAGAATGACGAGCGCGATGAAAAGGAGAATTCCGAACAGGACTGGCTTTTTCATGCTTGCGTTGCGGACGCTTCGGTGAAGAATGCGCCCATGCGACGGAACTTTTCGTAGCGTTCTTCGATGAGCTCACGGCCGGAGACTCCTGCGAGTTCATCAAGCGCGTGACGCAGGGTTCCGGCGAGAGCTTCGGCGGCGTTGTCGGGATCGGTGTGGGCGCCTTCGCCCGGTTCCGGAATGATTCCATCGATCAGGCCGAGTTCCAGCAGATCGGGCGCGGTCATTTTTAATGCGGCGGCGGCCTGGGGGGCTTTGCCGGAATCGCGATAGATGATGGCTGCGCAACTTTCGGGCGAAATGACGCTGTAGACCGCGTTTTCGAGCATAAAAATGCGGTTTCCTACGCCCAATGCGAGGGCTCCGCCGCTGCCGCCCTCGCCGATCACGACCACGATGACCGGCACGGCGAGCCGGGACATTTCACGGAGATTATAGGCGATGGCTTCACCCTGGCCGCGCTCTTCGGCATCCTTTCCGGGCCATGCGCCTTGCGTGTCGAGAAAAGTGATGATCGGACGATTGAACTTCGCCGCGAGCTGCATGAGGCGGATCGCTTTACGGTAGCCCTCGGGGCGCGGGCAGCCGAAGTTGCGGAGAATTTTTTGTTTCGTGTCGCGGCCTTTTTCCTGCGCGACCACCATCACGGGCTTTTCGTTGAAGAAAGCCATACCAGCGACAATGGCGTGATCTTCGCCGAAAGCGCGGTCGCCGTGGAGTTCGTGAAAATTGGTGAAGAGGCGCTGGATGTAATCGAGAGAATGAGGACGCTTGGGATGGCGCGCGAGCTGAACGCGGTCCCAACTGGGATTAGATGGCTGGGGCGAAGATGAATCGGCCATGGGCTGACGGCTAGCTCGCCAGAACTTCCATCGCCTCGGCTCCACAGATGCGGGCGACCTCGGCGCAAAATTCTTTATCGGGGCGAACCTTCACCGTAACGTCCAGGATAACCGAGAAATCGCGCGGCTTTTCGAGGCGGAGGCGAACTTCGGTTTCGCCGGGCTTCTGGTTGAAGAGCTGTTGAAGCTCGGCTGCCCGGTCGGCGCCGTTCATGCCGTTGACGGGGACCCGGATGGAGATGAGCGAAGGCAAGCTGACGCGGGCGTTTTCGAGCGCCACGATATCCTGAATTGAGATTTTCGGCGGCGCGTTTTCCTCGGGCAGAACGAGGCCGCGGACGAGCACGGCTTTGTCTTCGCTGAGCGAGGACATGAGCCGCTCGTATTGTGTGGAGAAAACCATCGCTTCGATGGAGCCTTCGAGGTCTTCGATCTGCATCGAGGCCCAGAGCTTTCCTTCTTTACTGCGGCGCCGGGCGATGCCCGTGAGGATTCCGCAGAGCGCAATTTCGGTGTTCTTGGCGAGTCCTTCGAGCTTGCCGGTGGTGTGGGTCGCGAGTTCACGAACCTTGTCCATATGCGCGTCCAGAGGATGGCCGGTGATGTAGAAACCGAGCATTTCTTTTTCACCGGTGAGTTTTTCGTGATCCGTCCAGTCCTGGATTTTGGGGAGTGGATGTTCGGTTGGAGCCTGTTCTTCGATGAGCGTGGAGAAGAGGCCGGATTGTCCGCTTTCGCGATCCTTATGGGCACGCGCGCCGCTTTCCATGGCGCTATCGATGATCGCGGTGAGCTGGGCGCGGGAGCCTTCGAGGGAATCCATGGCTCCTGCTTTGATGAAACTTTCGATCATCCGGCGGTTGACGGCGCCGAGGTCGACCCGCTCGCAGAATTCGTAGAGGGATCTGAAGCGGCCGCCCGAGGCGCGGGCTGCGACGATGGATTCGACGGCCGCGGCTCCAACGTTTTTGATCGCACCGAGCCCGAAGCGGATGCCGTCGTGGTCGGGGGTGAAGTCGAAACCGGAGACGTTGACGTCGGGCGCGAGGACTTTGATGCCCATTTCGCGGCATTCGTTGATGTACTTCACCACCTGCGCGGTGTTTCCGGTCTGCGAGGTGAGCAGGGCGGACATGAAATCGAGCGGGTAGTGGGTCTTGAGATAGGCGGTGACGAAGGCGAGATAGGCGTAGGCGGCCGAGTGCGACTTATTGAATCCGTAGCCCGCGAATTTTTCCATCAGATCGAAAATTTTTTCGATCTTGCGTTGCGGATGGCCGTTGGCTTTGGCGCCTTCGACGAAGCGGGCGCGCTGCTTAACCATCTCTTCGACCTTTTTCTTGCCCATCGCGCGCCGGAGAAGATCGGCGTCGCCGAGAGAATATCCCGCGAGCCGATTCGAGATCTGCATGACCTGCTCCTGGTAAACCATAACTCCGTAGGTTTCTTCCAGGATTTCCTTCATCTCGGGCAGATCGTAGACGACCTCTTTGCGGCCGTGTTTACGCTCGATGAAGTCGTCGATCATGCCCATGGGGCCGGGACGATAGAGAGCGTTGAGGGCGCAAAGATCTTCCAGGCGATCGGGCTGATAGCGGCGAAGAATGTCGCGCATGCCCGCGGATTCAAACTGGAAGATACCGCTGGTGTAGCCTTTGTGAAAAACGGCCTGGTACGTTTTCTGGTCGTCGAGCGGGATTTCTTCGACGACCAGTTTAACGCCGCGATGCTTTTCGATCAGTTTGAGAGCGTCATCGATGATGGTCAGCGTGGTGAGCCCAAGGAAATCCATCTTGAGCAGTCCGAGCTTTTCCAAGCCGACCATGTCGTATTGCGTGACAATTTCGTCCTTGTTCGTTTTGTATAGCGGGACGAGTTCTTTGAGAGGCGCGGGCGAGATGACGACGCCGGCGGCGTGGACAGAGGCATTGCGCGCCATGCCTTCCAGGCGCTCGGCTACTTCGAGGACTTCCTTGACGCGAGGCTCCCGGCGGGCGAGTTCGTCGATTTGCGGCTCGATTTTGCGAGCCTCCTTCAGTTTGATGTTCAGCGGTTGAGTCGGGATCAGCTTGGTGATCTTATCGACATCGCCGAAGCCGATATCGAGAACGCGGCCGACGTCTTTGATCGCGGCGCGCGCTCCGAGGGTTCCGAAGGTGATGATCTGGGCGACCTGTTCGCGTCCATATTTTTCGGTGACATATTGGATCACGCTGCCGCGTCCGCGGGTGCAGAAATCGATGTCGATATCGGGCATCGAGATGCGTTCGGGATTGAGGAAGCGCTCAAAGAGCAGACCGTATTGGAGCGGATCGATGTCGGTAATCTCCATGGAGTAGCTGACGAGAGATCCGGCAGCCGATCCGCGGCCGGGGCCGACCGGTATGTGATGCGTCTTGGCATAGCGGATGAAATCCCAGACGATCAGGAAATAGCCCGAGAATTTCATCTGCTGGATGGTTTTGATTTCACGATCGAGACGTTCGGCGTATTCGGCGAGATTGCACTTGAGGCGCCCCTGTGCGGCGAGCGCTTCGAGGCGTCCGCGGCGCTTTTCGAATCCCTCGCGGGCGACGTATTCGAAATACGTGTCGATGGAGTGGCCCTCGGGGACGTCGAATTTCGGGAAAGGCTCCTTGACTGGATCGAGCTTAAGCTGGCAACGCTGGGCAATGTCGTAGGTACGGTCGAGAGCGTGTTCGACCTCGCCGAACAGCGTCATCATCTCTTCGCGAGTTTTGAGATAGAAGGCGTTCTGCTCGAAACGCATGCGATTCGGATCAGACATGGTTTTGCCGGTCTGAATGCAGAGCAGGATTTCGTGGGCCCGGGCGTCGTCGCGGCGGAGGTAGTGGGAATCGTTGGTGACGACCAGAGGAATTCCCGTGTCGGCGGAGAGCCGATTCACCAGCGGCATGGCTTTTTTGTCGGGGTCCAGGCCGTGGTCCTGCATTTCGAGAAAGAAATTCCTGAAGCCGAACAGATCCGTATATTCGTAGGCGAGCTTCCTGGCTTCGTCGTACTTATCGGCGAGCAGAGTTTCGTTGATATCGCCGCGAAGGCAGGCCGAGAGTGCGATCAATCCTTTGGAGTGCCGCGACAGGAGGTCCTTATCGATGCGCGGTTTGTAGTAGAAGCCATCGAGGTAGCCGGTGGAGACTAATTGAATCAGGTTGCGATAACCCTCCTGGTTTTCGCAGAGAAGAACCAGGTGGTTGTAGCGGTTACTTTCGTTGTTGACCTTGTGGCCCTGCTGCGCGACGTAGACCTCGCAGCCGATGACGGGATGGATTCCCTTCGCCCTGGCCTGATTGTAGAACTCGACGGCGCCGAAGAGATTCCCGTGATCGGTCATCGCGACGGCAGGCATTTGTTGTGCCGCGACGATGTCCATGAGCTGCGAGATCTCGCAGGCTCCGTCGAGCAGAGAGTAGTCGGTGTGGCAATGAAGATGGACGAACGGCGCAGGCATACGAATCGCCGGGGGAGAACACCATTATAGCGAGCGCTATTTCGGGTCGGTACCGAATTTGAGCACGACATCAGCGGAGAGCTCGCTGGCCGTAGTCGTCGCATCGATGACGGCGAGGCGATTCTTTTCAAACGACGTCAGTTCGAACCGGCGTCCCCAGACGATCAGCACGCGGGCATAGTCGGGAAGCGGGCGGACGGAATGCCGGCGAACGCAGATCCAGTAATCGCGGCCGGCGTTTCCTGCCTTGTCTTTCTGGAGTTGGTACTCCCAACGAGCCGTCGCGCCCTTGCGAAACGTGCTCATGGCGCTTCTGACGGGTTGCTCGTCATAGTGATTTACAACCGGAACCAGTTGCTCGCACCCGTGGCCGGCGACTTCAAGATCGATGACGCGCGGAAAGAACGAAACCGGGTCCACTTCGATGGCGCCGCGCAAAGAAGCGAGGCAGCGGCGCCCTGGATCCTGTGAGTCGATGAGGCTCGGATCGCGATCGAAACTCAGCACAATTGCAGTGCGCGACCGCGATCGGACGCGTACATGGGCCGACGCAAGAATGGAGTCTTCGTTTACGAGATCGCGGGTTTCCTGCTCCACGGTGCAGCGGGCGTCGGCGGCCGCGTTGGCAAGATAGGGCTCGCGGCCGTCGCCCCAGGCGAGGACCGCGTTGCAACGACGGCCGTCGCTGCGAATCGGCGATTCGACGGTGACGCTCGGGATTTCCTCGATCACACGGCCATCGCGGCTGGTGATCCTGCGTGTGGTGGTGGTGGACCAGGCCCAAAAACGCTCGCGTTCTCGGTTTTGAAGAAGGGCCGTGCGAGCTTTGGCGAGAAGAGCGTGGGCGTCCTCGGCCGCGACGAATGTCGAAGCCGACAATAGGGCCGCTGCGATCGCCCTGACCATGACTCCTAGTCTACGGGGTTCGGCAGGAACCGGTTCCACGAAGCGTGTACTGCCCTTTACAATGAACTCTTACCGTGAGCTGGCAACCAGAGGTGGACGAAATCCGGCGGCGCGAAGAATTGGCGCGCCTGATGGGCGGGCACGCGAATATCGAGCGGCAGCATGCGGCCGGAAGACTGACGGTGCGCGAGAGGATCGCGAAATTACTGGATCCGGGGTCGTTCCATGAATCCGGAGCGCTGGCAGGTCAGGCGAAGTACGACGAGCAAGGAAACCTGGTTTCGTTTACGCCTTCGAATTTCGTCGCGGGGACGGGAAGAATCGATTCGCGACCTGTCGTGGTGGGCGCGGACGACTTTACGGTTCGCGGCGGCGCGGCGGATGCGGCGATCGGCAACAAGATGGGTCACGCCGAGAAGGTCGCACGCGGGTTGCGAATGCCGATGATCCGGCTGGTGGATGGGACCGGCGGCGGAGGCAGCGTAAAAACGATCGAGCACATCGGGCGAACGTATGTTCCGGCGAATCCGGCCTGGGATACGATCACGGCGATTCTGGGCGAGGTTCCAGTCGTCGGCGCGTGTCTGGGGCCGGTAGCGGGGTTGGGCGCGGTACGTGTTGTGACCTCGCATTTTTCTTTAATGGTGCGGGGAACGAGCCAGTTGTTCGTGGCGGGTCCGCCGGTAGTGGAGCGCGGCGTTGGGGAGAAGTTAACCAAAGAGCAGCTTGGCGGGCATGAGATTCATGCGCGGGGAAGCGGCGCGGTGGATAACGAAGTCGAGTCGGAAGAAGAGGCCTTCGCGCAGATCCGGAGATTTCTGTCTTACTTGCCGTCGAGCGTTTGGAGTCTGCCGCCGCGTGAAACACTGTCGGACGATCCGGCGCGGCGCGATGGTGAGCTGATTTCGATCATTCCGCGCGACCGGCGGAGGAGTTACGACATGCGGCGCATTTTGAATCTGGTCGCCGATCGCGGGTCATTTTTCGAGATTGGGTTTTACTATGGCCGTCCTTTAGTTGCCGGGCTGGCACGATTGAACGGGTATCCGGTGGGGATCATTGCCAACGATCCGAAGCACGGCGGCGGAGCCCCGAATGCGGCAGCGTGCGACAAGATGATCCGGCTGGTCGATTTATGCGACACATTTCACATCCCGGTTGTCAATTTTGTGGACAATCCGGGGTTTCTGATCGGTAGCGCGGCGGAGCGCGCCGGGACGGTTCGCGCGGGAGCACGGGCGCTCGTCGCGGTGTACCAGGCGTCCATGCCGTGGATCTCAATTTTGATTCGGCGGTGTTATGGAGTCGCCGGCGCAGGGCACGGAAATGCGCAGGGATTGAATCTTCGATATGCGTGGCCGTCGGGCGATTGGGGATCGCTGCCGATCGAGGGCGGCGTGCAGGCGGCATACAAGCGCGAAATCGAATCGTCTTGCGACCCGGCCGCCCGGCGCCGCGAGATCGAGGATTCCCTGAACCGTTTTCGATCGCCGCTTCGGACTGCGGAGGCGTTTGGGGTGGAGGAAATTATCGATCCGCGGGATACGAGGAGATTGCTGTGCGAGTGGGTCGAGCAGGCTTACGGACTGTTGCCGTCGGAGCTCGGACCGAAAGGACGGGCTTGCCGGCCGTAAGGAAATCGGCTCAGGAGTGGGACGAGAGCCCTGTGTTGCGGTCCGAAAGTTGTACGCAGAATAAGATCATCAGCAAGCGCGATGCCGTGCCGGCAAACAAGCCGGGCGTCGTTTCATTTTCCCGGCCGGTTTCCTACATCGAATATAATTCCAGCATGTTCAAAGTACGCGCGCTCACGTTCTTTTTCGCTCTGACCGTCGCTGCCACGGCTCAGCAGGCAAAGCGCCCTCTGCATCACCGCGATTACGACGGATGGCGAAGTATTCAAAGTCAGGTTTTGTCTCGCGATGGAAAATTTCTCGCGTACGGACTATTCCCGGAGGAAGGCGACGGAGAGTTGGTCATTCGCGATCTTTCGACAGGCAGGGAGCTTCGCGAAAAGGCCGGGGCGATCCCGCCGTCGCCGGACAATACAAATGTTGAAGCCCCCGGTGAACAGGCAGCGGCGGCACGCGGCATTCGAATCGCGTTCACGCATGACGGACGCTTTGTCGTGGCAAGTGCGTTTCCTTCGAAAGCAGAGACCGACAAGGCGAGGAAAGATCGTAAGCGGCCTGATGAGATGCCGCGCAACGGCATGATCATCGTCGATCTGGCGAGTTTTACCGCTTCGCGCGTGGACGATGTCGCCAGCTTTCAAGTGCCGGAGTTGGGCGATAGTTTTGTCGCCTATTTGAAGGGCGCAAAACCCGGTGAACGTGCGGCGCCGACAGAGAATGATGCGGACGGGCGGGATCAGCGGGGTCGCGGCGCTGCGAATCAGGCCGCGGCGAGTCGAGGCGCGCGGAAACAGTTCGGCTCGGATCTGGTGCTGCGCGATCTTCGCACGTCGAAGGAACGGATGTTTGAGGAAGTTGTCGAGTATTCGATGACTAAGGATGCGAAGTCGCTGGTCTACGCTGTTTCGTCGAAAAAGGACGAGTCGAACGGCGCTTATTCGGTGGTTCCGGGAACCGACGGCGCAGCGGCGGCGTTGCTTACAGGCAAAGGTCGATACACAAAGTTCACTTGGGATTTTTCGCAAAAGCAGATGGCATTCCTTAGCGACCGGGACGATGCATCGTCAAAACCCGCGAAGTTCAAGGCTTATATTTGGAATCGCAACGGCGTTGCAGTGGAGGTGGTGTCGACGGCGACGGCGGGTTTCAAGCCGGGCTATGCGATCCTCGATCGCGGGCCGATGAATTTCTCGCGCGACGGTTCGCGATTATTCCTGAGTTGCGCGCCGATAGAAGAAATCGCCGAACTCGAAAAGGAACCGCCCGCGGTGACGAATCCCGACGATCGGGTACTCGCGGATCTCTGGAGTTGGAAAGACGATTACGTCCAGCCAATGCAGAAAGTTCGCGCGCAACAGGAGCGTTCGCGTTCGTATCGGGGGATGCTGAATCTTGCCGAGAAGAAATTCATTCAGCTTTCCGATCCGACGATGGGCGTGCTGAATCCAAGCGACGACGGGCGTTTGGCGATCGGGATGGACGACCGCGCCTATCGGCACATGGTGGATTTCGATGCGACGTACAACGATCTGTATTTCGTCGATACAGCGACGGGGGCGCGCAAGCTGGTCCTAAAGCAGTATCGCGGAGGCGGCGGAGGAGGGCGCGGCGGCGGTCCGCAATTGTCTCCAGACGGAAAACATCTGCTGGCGTTCAAGGATCGGCAATGGTGGTCGATCGCGGCTCCGGATGGAGCGGCAACGAATTTGACGGCGAAGCTTGGCCCCGCGTTTTTCAACGAGGATCACGACACGCCGGATGATCCGCCCGCTTATGGCGCAGCCGGCTGGACAAAAGATAGCAAGTGGGCGTTGGTTTACGATCGTTACGATGTGTGGGCGCTCTCGCCCGATGGCGCTCCGGCGCGCAAGCTGACGAGCGGCCGCGGATCGGATCTGGAGTTCCGCCTCGTGCGAACGGAATCTCCGGACGACGAAGAGGAGCGCGGGATCGATCCGTCGAAGCCGCTGCTTTTCCGGGCGGAGAATCTCAGCACGCGCGATTCGGGGTTCTACGCACTGGCCAGCGTGAGCAGCGGCCAGCCTCAGAAGCTGATGATGGGATCGAAGAACTATCGCGTGCTCGGAAAAGCGAAAGACGCGGATGTTTTGATGGTCACGGCGACCACGTTCCATGATCAGCCTGATATTCACGTGACGGATTCGACCTTCCGCCAGTTGAAGAAGGTCACCGATGCGAATCCGCAGCAGGCTGGTTTGCTTTGGGGATCTGGTGAACTGATCCGGTACCGGAACTCGGACGGCGTGCAGCTCGACGCGGCGCTTTACAAACCGGAGAATTTCGATGCATCGAAGAAGTATCCGATGCTGGTCTACATTTATGAACGCTTGTCGCAGAACGTGAACAACTTCGTGCGACCGGCGCCGGGTACGTCGATTAACATCGCCTACTACGTCAGCAACGGATACCTGGTTCTGACGCCTGACATTATTTATACGACGGGCCATCCGGGCCAGAGTGCGCTGAAGTGCGTTTTACCCGCGATTCAAGCGGTGGTGGACAAAGGCTACGTCGATCGCGAGCGGATCGGAATTCAGGGGCATAGTTGGGGCGGATACCAGACGGCATACCTGCTCACTCAAACGAATATGTTCCGCGCAGCCGAGGCCGGCGCTCCGGTCGCGAACATGATCAGTGCTTATGACGGAATCCGGTGGGGCAGCGGATTGCCTCGGCAATTCCAGTACGAAAAGACGCAAAGCCGGATCGGCGGCAGCATCTGGGAGTACCCGATGCGATTCATCGAGAACTCCCCGATTTTTATGGTGGATCGGGTGACGACGCCGTTGCTGATTCTAGAAAACGATGGCGATGACGCCGTGCCGTGGTATCAGGGTCTGGAGCTATTTCTATCGCTACGGCGGCTTGGCAAAGAGGTGTATTTATGGAACTATAACGGCGAAGCCCATGGTTTGAGAAAACGTCCGACGCAGAAAGACTACACGGTCCGGATGCAGGAGTTTTTCGATCACTTTCTGAAAGGCAAGCCTGCGCCTGACTGGATGGAAACGGGGATTCCCTATATTCGGCGAGAGCAGGAGAAGGATCGCATCAATTCGGTCTACGGGGAAACGAGCGCGGAGGACAAAAAGAAGTAGCGAAATGGTAGACTAAAAGCATTCGAGTTAGCTTCCCGCAGGAGATCCCGGCCAGGTAGCTCAGTTGGTAGAGCGCAGCCCTGAAAAGGCTGGCGTCGGCGGTTCGATTCCGTCCCTGGCCACCACACACATTCCATAGAGAACTCGCCGGTTACACCGCTTTTCCACGGCATCCCACTGAGCCACAAGTACATCGCCCAGGTCCAAATCAGGTCCAAAAATCTCACTCCAGGTCCGGCCAGCGTCGTAGTGAATGGACCCGCTCACCACAACACGTAAATCTCTGTCCTTGCATGTGGCTCGTGGTCGTTGTAGTCGTGTGATCACGATTCGATGCGTCGTCTTCGCTTTGCAAGACGGAGACAACAACGACTCGCCTATATATGCACATCGCGAAAATGGCCCCGACGTCCCCACAAGTGCCGGGAAAATTGGGTAGCCCACGTTCGCAGAATTCGCCCCCGTTGCGCGCCGGGCGCACCAGGAACGCGCCGGCGACGTGTAGACCACCCGAAGGTGCGGCTCGCGTCGAAAACGCGTCGGGCCGTCTTGTAAATCGCGCGTGCGCCGCGCATCGTCACAAATGCTCGGAGACGACAGGCCGCCCAAAAAATCGCCCGATGCTTACAACGACTACGACACGATGAGTCGCCAAGAAAAATCTAAAAATAATTCCCAAAATACATTGACAGTTGATTGTGTTTCGGTGAGAATCGCAATATCCGAATGCGTGGCGCCGGGACGCCACGAGATAAAAACCATCTCCCGCATCTGGCTCCGGTGAAGTGTCGGGCCGAAGCCGATTCCTCCGAGGGAACCAGAAGACTCCAGAGCGCGCCAGTCAATCGAGTCGCAAATCACCACGAGGCGATTTCGATGGACCGCGGCATTGCCGTGTACAGTTTCGATGGCGAGTTTCTCCAATACATCGACGAGAAACGATTTCGGCGCTTAGCTCAATGCGGGCGAATTTCACGCACGATCAGGAGCAGGACGGGAAAGGTAAAGCGTGCGGTTCTCCATCGCCTGCCAGGTGAACCGAAGCCGACGTTTGCCCAGGATTACCTCGGCACGAAGTACAGCTTCCGGCAACGGTTGGATGACGGCCTGCAATGCTATCGATTGCGTTCCCTCGGCGACAACAAGAATGCGGACGAGCATAACCTCGCGCCGGATGAAGTCCGACCGATTTTCCTGCGCGTCGTGCTGGAATGCCTCACGCCAGCACAGGCGGTGCGTTGATGTTCGCGAGAGAGTCTCGTCAGCAGGACGAGCTGGAACACGCGTCGGCAGCAAGCGATACCGCCTGAGAGCGCCATCGAAGGTGAGCGAGCCATGTGATCGGAGAGCACCAGATAACAAGAGCGAGCCAAACGTCACGAGAGCGCCCCGGATGCGATTCGCTCAAACGGAAGGCGGCAAACTGCGCCTACTGTGGGTGCGAGATGGAGCCGGACCGCAAGCAGACGGACCACATGACCCCGCTGGCCCTCGGCGGCGATCACTCGCTCCGCAACATCGTCATCGTTTGCCCGGGTTGTAACAGGAAGGGCAGCTTGAACTATGCGGAATGGATCGAGCGCGTCGAGCCTGAACACAAAGCGCGGGCAATCGGTTGATACATCGAGCGGTATGGCGTCACGGCGGCGTAACGCAGCCCTTAATGCTTTCCTGGGACCCCTTCGGGCGAAAAGTTTTCGCGGATTGAAATGTAGCCCGGTTTCACTAGCGCCAAAGGCGGAAATCGGTGGTCGGTGAACGAGGTGAGTACCAGAACGTTCGAGCGAGCCGGTCAAGGCGGCGTCGAGGTGATCATGCGAAATGGCAAGCTGCTGCCGGGTATGACAATACCGAACATCGCGCCGCCACCAGACCCGCATCGGAACAAGACTGTTCAACGGATGCGGGACGCCTGGGACATGCGCATCATCGCGTGGGAAGGCGTATTCCCTCGTACACAAACGTCCTAAGCAGCAACATTCGTTAAGCCAGCCATAGACAGCGAGAGCACCAAGTCCACAGAGCGCGAAATCCCGCAAAGGAGATCGCGTTGCCCGATATCAAGCACCACGTCCTGAACCTGGGCGCCGGTGTGCAGAGCACGACCGTCTATCTGATGTACCTGCGCGGCGAGATCGCGCCGCACATCGAATGCGCGATCTTCGCCGACACGGGCGAGGAACCCGCCGCAATCCACCGCCATCTCGCTTGGCTGAAGTCGCTGAACGGGCCGCCCATCGTCACCGTCAGCATCGGAAAGCTGGGCGACGACCTCCAGCGCGGCCGCAATTCAACGGGCCAAAGGTTCGCCTCGATTCCGGCGTACACGGCTGCGGAAGAGGGCCACAAAATCGGGATCGTTCGCCGGCAATGCACGCGCGAGTACAAGATCGATCCCATCGAGCGGTACATCCGCGGCGAGCTGCTGGGGATGGCGCGCGGCCAGCGGGTTCCAGCCGGCGTGATGGTGTACCAGTCTTACGGAATCTCGATAGATGAGGCAGGCCGGTCGCTCCGCATTCGCGATCGCCTGGCGAATCGCCGCTGGATAACGCCGGTGTTTCCGCTGCTGGAACGGCAGATGACCCGCGGCGATTGCTACCGCTGGCTTCGGGATTTCGGCGTGCCGCACGAGGTCGAGAAGTCCGCGTGCGTTTTCTGCCCGTTCAAATCGAATGCGGAATGGAAGCGTCTGCGCGATCACGATCTAGACGGCTGGCGGCGCGCCGTCGAGATCGATAAGGCGCTGCGCGTTCCAGGGAATGTGGTGAACCGGAACCTGGACCAGAAGCTGTACGTGCACGTCAGTTGCGTTCCGCTCGAGAAGGCGGTTCTGGGCTTTGACGAAGATCCTCGGCAGTATTATCTCGGCCTGAACTGGACTGCTGAATGCGCGGGGATGTGTGGGCTGTAGCGATGCTGTCCCATTGGAGGCGCACCGCCGCGCCGATCATCCGTCGGGTGTTGGCCGAGAATTTTGGCAAGCCGGAGCGAGAGGTCCGCGCGGCCCTGCGTGCTGCATACCCCTTCGGCCCGCGAAAGTACCATCCATATCGCATCTGGCTTGACGAGATTCGAATACAAACCGGGCGTCGGCGCATCGAAAGGCGCACCCGAAAACTTCAGGGCAGGCCGGCGGAACCGCCGGATTCAAGGCAGGGAGCGCTGTTCGCGTGAGCACACTCACCGCTCCGGCACTGGCGCGGCGCATCGAGATCTGGCCGATCGAACGGCTGGTCCCGTACGCCCGAAATGCGCGAACCCATTCGGATGAACAGGTGGCTCAGATCGCCGCATCGATTGCCGAATTCGGCTTTAACTCTCCGATCCTGGTGACCTCCGACGCCGGGATCGTCGCCGGCCACGGCCGCCTCCTGGCGGCGCGTAAGTTGGGTCTTGCCGAGTGTCCAGTGGTGGTGCTGGATCACTTGAGCGAGACCCAACGGCGGGCGTACATCATCGCCGATAACAAGCTGGCATTGAATGCCGGCTGGGATGAAAAGCTGCTGGCTTACGAGCTGCGCGAGCTGGAGTCGGAAGGATTAGATCTTGCGCTCGTTGGCTTCTCCGACCAGGAGTTGGAATCGCTATTCGGCGGGGACGCGGCGCCGGAATCGGCGGAGGATGTCGAGGAAACGGTTCCCCAGCCGCCATCGCAGCCTGTTACGCGACTAGGCGACGTCTGGGTCATCGGAAATCATAAGCTCATCTGCGGCGATTGCCGCGACTTCGCCGCTGTCCAGAAACTCTTCGATGGCCGGCGTGCGAACGTGGTCATCACCTCGCCGCCCTACGCATCGCAGCGAGCTTACGATCCCGCGAGCGGATTCAAGCCGGTCGCGCCGGATGAATACGTGGCTTGGTACGCAGACGTCGCCGCAAATATCGCGGCGATGCTCGCGGATGATGGTTCGTACTTTTTGAACATCAAGGAGCACGCGGATCATGGCCAGCGCAGTCTGTACGTGAAGGACCTGACGCTCGCGCACGTTCGTCAGTGGGGCTGGCGTTTTGTTGATGAGTTCTGCTGGCGTAAAACCGACGATGGCGTACCGGGCGGTTGGGGAAACCGCTTTAAGAACGCCTGGGAACCGGTATTCCACTTCTGCCGCCAACAGAAGATCAAGTTCCGGCCGAAGGACGTCGGGCACTGGTCCGACGACTGTTTCGATTACTCGCCCAATAATCCGAAGTCCACATCAGGAAGCGGGCTGTTGGGCACCGGACCGCGCGGCGCGGCCGCGGATCGCGGCAAGAATCACGACGCTTGGCAGACGACGCGCCGGAACGCGAATAACCTCGAGGGAAGGCACGGGGGGATCGCGCGGCCGAGCAACGTCATCGAAGTCAAAACCGAGAGCAGCCAAGGCTCGCACTCGGCGCCGTTCCCGCGCGCCCTGGTCCAGTTCTTCCTGAAGGCGTTCTCCGATCCGGGCGATATCGTCTTCGATCCTTTCTGCGGCAGCGGAACCACGATTGCCGCGGCGGAAGTGCTCGGCAGAACCGGGTACGGCGTGGAGATCTCACCGGCGTATTGCGATGTGATCGTGAGCCGCATGATGCACCTCTCCGGCGGACCAGCCATGCTCGCGGGAACCCAGCAATTATTTGCGGATGTCGCCGCCGGGCGCAGCCAGACAATTGGAGAGCACCAGGCAAGGTGAGCGAGCCAAGTCCGAGAGAACCAGCACTTGAGCGAACAACTTCAACCGAAAGGACCTTTCGAATGGCAGAAGCAAATCCGAACCTATCCCCGTGCGTCACCCACCAGCCGAGCCTGCTGGGCGGCGCCGAAAACATGAAACTCTTGTTCGACGAAGAGTTGGACAACCGGCGTGAAACCCTGGCGCGGCAGCGCGCCTGGGAAGCGATCACGCTCGAGATGGCGCAGATCGCCTCGCGGCGCGCGCAGAACGCGGCCACGTTCGATCACGCCGTCAATGCCGGGCTCGTGCTGTCTGGCCAAGTCGGTGTGACCGAAGGCCAACAGACCGTGTCGCCCGCGGGCACCGCGGCCAGCGAAACGCTCAAGGGCGCTGTTGGCGCAGCGGGCGCCGGCGAAGCCATCAGTGCCGAGGCCGTGACAGCCAATGTCGCGAACCTGTTCACGTCTCTGACGCCGGTGATCGCCAGCGCGCTAGCCACGGCGATTTCGCAGACCATCGCCGCGCTGGTGCCAGTTGTGGTGACAGCGTCCGGCGGCGCTTCGACCCCTTCCCAAACGGAGCCGAAGCCGACGGCGTAGTTGACATTTCCTCCGACTCTGGGGCGGCCATGCGAAACCCGCGTGCGCCGCCCCAGCTTTCTTCGAGGGGGACCACACCGATGAATACGCTCACTCTGATCCTCAAGATCTTCCCCATTGTGCTTTCAGCCGTAAAAGCCGTGGAGGACGCCATCCCGCTGCCCGGGCAAGGGCAGAAGAAACTCGACCTGATCCTGAACGTCGTCAAGCAGGCTTACGATGTGTCGGCGGATCTGTCGCAGTCGTTCTCCTGGGACAAGCTGGTCGCGGTTATCGTTCCGATGATCGGAAGTATCGTCGATCTGCACAACCAGCTCGGCCTGTTCCACAAATCCGCTCAACCCAAAACCGCGTGATGCAGCTCCAGGTAGTGACGTGGCCGGTCGAAAAACTAATCCCTTACGTCCGGAACGCGCGCACGCATAGCGAAGAACAGGTCGCCCAGATCGCGGCGTCGATCGCCGAGTTCGGCTGGACGAACCCGATTCTCGCCGGCTCCGATGGGATCGTCATCGCCGGCCACGCCCGCCTGCTGGCTGCCCGGAAGCTCGGCCTGACCGGGGTTCCGGTGATTGTTCTCGATCATCTCACCGAAACACAACGGCGCGCTCTTGTTCTCGCCGACAATCGCTTAGCGATGAATGCCGGTTGGGACGAAGACATGCTGCGCGTGGAGCTGGCTTCGCTCAAAGAGGATGATTTCGATCTCGACCTGGTCGGCTTCAGCGAGGAGGAGATCGAAGCGCTGCTAAGCGGTTCGGAAGAAACCCACGAAGGCCTCATAGACGAGGATGCGATCCCCGAGGAGCCGGAGCGGGCCGTCACGGCGCCGGGCGATGTCTGGTTACTGGGCCCGCACCGGTTGCTGTGCGGCGATGCGACGCAGATGGCCGACGTGGAGAGGGTACTCGCCGGTGGGCTGGCGGATATGGTCTTCACCGATCCTCCGTATAACGTCGATTACGAAGGCAAGACTGCTCGAAAGCTCAAGATCGGCAACGACGCCCTCGCCGGCAAGTTCTACGACTTTCTGCGAGATGCTTGCGCGAACATGATCGCTGTCTCGAAAGGCGCGATCTACATCTGCATGTCCTCTTCGGAGCTGCACACCCTCCACCGGGCCTTTACGGACGCAGGCGGTTACTGGTCCACGTTCGTGATCTGGGCCAAGCATCATTTCACGCTCGGCCGAAGTGACTATCAGCGCCAGTACGAGCCGATTCTCTACGGCTGGCGCAAGGGCGCGGATCACTTCTGGTGCGGTGCTCGGGACCAGGGCGACGTATGGTTCATCAAACGGCCGGCGGCGAGTCAGGGTCATCCCACGATGAAGCCCGTCGAACTGGTCGAACGCGCGATCCGCAACAGCAGCAAGACGCGCGATACGATCTTCGATCCCTTCGGCGGCTCCGGCACCACGCTCATCTCCTGCGAGAAGTCGGGACGCCAAGCGAGGCTCATCGAGCTCGAACCGAAGTACTGCGATGTGATCGTGCGCAGGTGGGAGCAATTCACTGGCAAGCAAGCCAGGCTCGAACAAACTCAACCAAAGCAGGAGGAGCAATGCCAACTCCAGGAATCTTAATGGCAGCGCTGGTGGTTACGCTGGCGGTGGCCGGGGTGCACAAGACTGTCCACGGCGTGAAGAAGGTGAGCCACCAAATCGGATGCATCGCGAAGACGGGCCACAAATGCGCGCCGAAGCCGCAAGCACTGTCCGCGCCGGCGAAGTAGAAGCCGCCGCGCGGTGCCGCGCCGAAATCGGACAGATAGAGGCCTTGCTTATGGCAGGGCACCCCGATGTGGCGGGCCTGTGTTTGGCGCTGGCGGATTGGTCGGCTGAGTTGCGAATCATCGAGGGTCGAGCGTGAACGAACATTTGCTTCAAATCGTCGTCGCCGCAGCCGGATTGATCTCCGGCCTCATCGGTACGTACGTGGGCCTGTTGAACCGGGCACTGCTGGCCGAGGTGCGCAAGGAACTCGCTGAGCTCGAGAACCGGATCTTCATCAGGATCAACGGCACCTATTTGAGAACCCAAGAGGCTGTTCTGCGCGAAGAAGCGATGAAGGAACGGATCGAGGCGCTCGCGGAACGGCTTGAAGAGAGAACCGCCGCCGGGACGAAGACCGGCGGCGAGTAAGAACTAGCGATTCTTTCGGTAGCGCCAGCGCAGGTAGGCGAGATAGATGCGGCCGAGCAGGCGCCAGAACCAGTTGAGCTGCGGCGCGGGTGGCTGGGCAGGCTGTGGCGTCATGCAATCCATATACGCAAGGAGGAGCCTGCGCTCCTCCTCTCCGTGGTCTTCCCATTCGATCATCATGGCGTGGCTCACTTGGCGACGATGCGGTACGCGCGATCGCCGTCGTCGCGCTTGAATGACTCGACGTTGAGGCCCATCTTCTTGGTCAGGCTGCCTGAGATGAACCCGCGCACGCTGTGCGCCTGCCAGTCGGTCGCCGCCATGATGTCCTTCAATGACGCGCCGTCCGGGCGCTTCAACAGATCGAGGATGATGGCCTTTTTGCTGCCCTCGCGCGCCGTGGCCGCGTCTTTCTTGGACTTGGCAGCCTTCTTCGCCTTCTTGCCCTTCGGCGTGCCGTCGGTCGCCGGTTTCGCAACAGGGGCGTCCACGCGTTGGACCGCTTTCCAGATCCGCGCGACGGCGGTTTTGCGGTCCGTGAATTTCTTGATGGGCTTCAGGTCATCGAACGGCGCGACGCCGGCGAAGCTATTCCAGACCTGGACCAGTTCGTCTCCGTTCAGCATTTCGAGAATCTTGCCAAGCTCCTTCTCGGATGTGAAGCGGTGGATGTTGTCGCCGGCCGGAACTTCCTCGGCTGCGGCATAGACCGCGATGTTGTTGTCGCAGTCGATCGTGAACGTCTTCATTCTGATTGCGCTCCTTTCGAAGGTTGATCAATTGCGACCCCATTCATCACTCGGGTTCGCCCCTGAAGCAAGCTCTTTTTGAGAAAAATCGATGGCTGTTATGAGCCAGCGGGCCTACGCCCGCCATCGCGGTGTGGCCGTAAGCGCCGTACAAAAGGCGATTGATTCGGGCCGGATCTCAACGTTACCCAACGGCCAGATCGATTCGGACGTCGCGGACGAGGAATGGGCGCGCAACACCCGGGCGTTCGTGCCGCCGGGCGCGCGGCGTGGCGGCCAAGATGACGACATCGACGCCTTCGGCGCGAGCCAGTACAACAAGGCGCGCGCCGTACGGGAGCACTACCAGGCGCGCCTGGCCAAGCTCGAATTTGAGGAGAAAACGGCCAAGCTGATCTTGGCCGACGAGGTCAAGGTCGCCGCGTTCAACCTGTTCCGGCAGTACCGCGATCACATGCTGAACATCCCGGATCGCGTGGCAGCGATTCTCGCCGCCGAATCGGAAGCCGCCAAGTGCCACGAGATCCTGGCCGGCGAGATCCGCAAGGCCCTGAATGAATTTGCCGATGCCAACGGCTGAAGAAATCTACCGCGCGGCGGCAGCGGCCGGCGTGCGACCGGATCCGCTGCTCACTGTCTCGCAGTGGGCCGACCAGTACCGGACTCTTTCGCAGCGGGCGAGCGCGGAGCCCGGACCCTGGCGCACGGATCGCACCCCGTACCTGCGCGACATCATGGATTGCCTCTCGCCTTCCTCGCCCATTGAGCGTGTGGTGTTCATGAAAGGCGCGCAGATCGGCGGCACCGAGTGCGGGAATAACTGGATCGGCTACGTGGTCCACCAGGCGCCGGGGCCGATGATGGCCGTGCAGCCCACGGTCGAGATGGCCAAGCGCAACTCCAAACAGCGCATCGACCCGCTTATCGAAGAATCCGAAGTACTGCGCGCGTTGGTGAGCGATCCCAGGTCCCGTGATTCGGGCAATACGATCCTCTCGAAGGAATTTCCAGGCGGCGTGCTGGTGATGACCGGCGCGAACTCCGCGGTCGGCCTTCGCTCCATGGCGGCGCGGTACCTGTTCCTGGACGAAGTGGATGCGTACCCGGGCGACGTGGAGGGCGAAGGCGATCCGGTGAATCTCGCTCTGGCGCGCACGCGCACCTTTGCGCGCCGGAAGGTGTTTTTGTGCTCGACGCCAAAGATCACCGGCATGAGCCGGATCGAAGCGGCCTTCGAAGAGAGCGATCGGCGGCAGTATTGGGTACCGTGTCCGGTCTGTCGGGAGTTTCAGGTTCTGAAGTTCGCGCAGCTCCGCTGGCCGAAGGGTGAACCGGAGAAAGCTGTTTATGTTTGCGAGCACTGCGGGCAAGAGATCGGCAATCACCAGAAGCACTGGATGGTGGCGCGCGGCCAGTGGCGGCCGAATCCCGGTCCGCTATGGGACAAGAAAACGGTCGGCTTCCATCTGTCGAGCCTGTACTCGCCGGTGGGTTGGTTCGCCTGGGGCGATGCTGCGAAGCAGTTCGAGCAGGCGCAGAAGAATCCGGCGCTGCTCCAGGTTTTCGTCAACACCGTGCTGGGCGAGACGTGGACTCTGCTGGGAGAAGCACCGGATTGGCAGAAGCT